>OGZV01002741.1_pt1 | contig 13150 bp, 12 predicted proteins | sample 1576861 | NCBI WGS metagenome assembly OGZV01 (sample SAMEA3541501, study PRJEB24748) | human gut metagenome | biome: human gut; feature: human-associated habitat; material: faeces | place: China | collected 2012
AGATGTGCAGAACAGAACGGATGCCATCAGCCGCGCAGCGGCAGAGGAAGCCCTTGAACCGCTGACGCAGCAGCCTATGACCCTGGCAGAGGTCAACCATGCAAGGCGGCAGCACAATCTTCCGCTGGACAGTGAAGCAGAAACAGAACAGCCTGTACAGCCCAAACAGGAATCTATGAACTTCCGTATTACGGACGATGATCTCGGCGCAGGAGGGCCGAAAGCAAAGTATAAAGCCAATGTGGAAGCCATTCGGGTGCTGCAAACGCTGGATGCAGAGCAACGGCAGGCCACTGCAGAGGAGCAGGAGATTCTTTCCCGGTATGTGGGATGGGGCGGCATTCCGCAGGCGTTCGATGAAAGCAATGCGGAGTGGTCGAAAGAGTATGCCGAACTACAGTCCCTGCTCACGGCAGATGAGTATAAGGAAGCCCGCGCCAGTACCCTGAATGCGTTTTACACTTCTCCTACGGTCATCAAGGCAATGTATGAAGCCCTGGGCAATATGGGATTGTCCAAAGGCAATGTGCTGGAACCATCCTGTGGTGTAGGCAATTTCATGGGTCTGGTGCCGGACAGCATGGAGAAGATTCGGATGTACGGTGTGGAGCTGGACAGCATTTCGGGCCGCATTGCACAGCAGTTGTACCAGAAAAACAAAATTGCGGTGCAGGGCTTTGAAACGATGCAGTTCCCGGACAGCTTCTTTGACTGTGTTGTGGGCAACGTACCGTTCGGCAATTACAAAGTGCCGGATAAGCGGTATGACCGCCACAATTTCCTCATCCACGATTATTTTATCGCCAAGAGCCTTGACCTTGTGCGTCCGGGCGGTGTGGTAGCAGTGGTAACGTCCAGCGGTACGATGGATAAGAAGGATTCCTCTGTCCGTGAGTACCTTGCCAACCGTGCCGATCTGGTAGGTGCGATTCGTCTGCCGAACAATGCGTTTCAGCGCAATGCCAACACCGGTGTGGTTGCTGACATTCTGTTCCTGCAGAAGCGTGACCGTGCAGCGGTGGAGCAGGCAGAGTGGGTAGACCTTGCCGAAACGCCGGAAGGATACTCCATCAACCAGTATTTTGCGAAGCATCCTGAGATGGTGCTGGGGGAGATCACCACCGAAAGCACTCAGTATGGCAAGCAGGAAACTACGGTCAAGCCCATCGAGGGCGCAGACCTTGCCCAGCAGTTGAAAGAAGCAGTCGGAAATATCCATGCCACCATCACGGAGCCGGAAATCTCCGACGATGAGCTGGAAGTGCAGGAAGAACCTATTCCAGCAGACCCAAGTGTGAAGAATTTCAGCTTCACGAACGTGAATGGGCAGATTTACTACCGTGAAAACTCCTTTATGAACAAGGTAGAACTGCCTGCCGTAACTGCAGAGCGGGTGCTGGGCATGATCGCTCTGCGGGAAACCACCCGAAAACTGTTGGATTGTCAGCTGCATGATGGCTCGGATGCGGAAGTACAGCTTTTGCAGAATGAACTGAAACAGCAATACACCGCATTTAAGGCGCAGTATGGCCTAATCAACAGCACCGCCAACAAGCGAGCGTTCCGACAGGACAGCAGTTATTGTCTGCTGGCATCACTGGAAATTCTGGATGAGGAGAGGAATCTCAAACGGCTTGCCGATATTTTTACAAAGCGCACCATTCGTAAGCCGGAACCCGTCACCTCGGTGGACACGCCCAGTGAAGCCCTAGCACTCTCTATCGGAGAAAAAGCAAAGGTAGATGTGCCGTTCATGGCGCAACTTTGCGGTAAGCCTGAGCAGGAAGTCACGGATGAACTGGCGGGCGCGATTTTCCGAAATCCTGTGACACAGCAGTGGGAAACCTCGGATGAATACCTGTCCGGCAATGTGCGTGAAAAGCTCGCCACAGCAGAAACCTTTGCGGCAAACCATGCTGAATATCAAATCAATGTGGATTACCTGAAACGGGTACAGCCCAAAGATCTGGATGCTTCGGAAATTGAAGTGCGGCTGGGTGCAAACTGGGTGAAGCCGGAGTACATCACGCAGTTTATGAAAGAAGTGTTCAAAACACCGAACTACTATGCCGGGATTGACATTAAGGCAACCTATTCCGGAATTTCTGGTGCATGGAACATTTCGGGCAAGTCGCTGGATTGCGGCAATCCGCTTGTCACCAACACTTACGGAACCCTGCGGGTCAATGCCTATAAGCTGCTGGAAGATGCACTGAACCTCCGGGATACCAAAATCTACGATACGATTCACGATGCGGATGGAGATCACCGTGTACTGAATAAGCAGGAAACCATGCTTGCACAGCAGGCACAGGAATCCATTCGGGAAGCGTTTAAGCAGTGGATTTTCAAGGATTTAGACCGCCGTGAGGATTTGTGTGCGACCTACAATCGGATTTTCAATGCGATTCGTCCCCGTGAGTACGATGGCAGTCACATTCGTTTTGAGGGCATGACCCCGGAAATCTCTCTGATGCCACACCAGAAAAATGCAGTGGCGCACATTCTGTATGGCAACAATACGCTGCTGGCTCATTGTGTGGGCGCAGGCAAGACCTTCCAGATGATTGCTGCCGGCATGGAAAGCCGCAGGTTGGGCCTGTCGCAGAAAAACCTTTATGTGGTGCCGAATCACCTCACGGAGCAGTGGGGCGCAGACTTCCTGCGACTCTATCCCAGTGCCAATGTGCTGGTGGCAACGAAAAAGGATTTTGAACCCAGCAATCGAAAGCAGTTCTGCTCCCGCATTGCAACCGGCGATTACGATGCCATCGTGATTGGTCATTCGCAGTTTGAGCGAGTGCCGCTTTCCCCGGAACGGCAGAAAGCTATTGTAGAGCGTCAGATCGACGACATTACGCTGGCTCTGGCCGATGCCCGGAGTGAGGACAGCCGCAGTTTTACGGTCAAGCAGATGGAAAAAACAAAGAAAACACTGGAAGCAAAGCTGCAAAAGCTGAACGACCAGACGAGAAAGGATGATGTGGTTACATTTGAGGAACTGGGTGTTGACCGTCTGTTTGTGGACGAGTCACATTTCTATAAAAATATGTTCCTCTACACAAAAATGCGGAATATCGCAGGTATTGCACAGACCGATGCACAGAAATCCAGCGATATGTTTGCAAAGTGTCAGTATCTGGACGAACTGACAGGCGGCAAGGGCGTGACCTTTGCAACTGGAACCCCGGTCAGCAATTCGATGGTGGAATTGTACACCATTATGCGGTATCTCCAGTATGACACCCTGCAGAAGATGGGGCTAAGCCATTTCGATGATTGGGCGGCGTCCTTTGGTGAAACCGTTACGGCAATCGAGCTTTCCCCGGAGGGCTATACTTTAATAGGACGATAAAATTAACTGTCCTAAATTGAAAATACATAAGGAAGGAGGTTAAGAGAATGTCAAGGACTTCAAAGATTACAGCACTTTATGAGAGATTATCAAGAGATGATGACCTGAATGGCGAGAGTAATTCCATTACCAATCAGAAAAAATACCTCGAAGATTATGCCCGTAGAAATGGCTTTGAGAACATCCGCCATTTTACTGACGATGGTTTTTCGGGTGTAAATTTCAATCGCCCAGGCTTTCAGTCTTTGATAAAAGAAGTTGAAGCAGGCAATGTCGGAACATTGATTGTTAAGGATATGAGCCGATTAGGGCGAAACTATCTGCAAGTCGGATTTTATACGGAAATTCTGTTTCCGCAGAAAGATGTCCGTTTTCTTGCAATCAACAACAGCATTGACAGCAACAATGCTTCGGATAATGATTTTGCTCCGTTTTTGAATATTATGAACGAATTTTATGCCAAAGACACGAGCAATAAAATCAAGGCTGTATTTGATGCCCGAATGAAAGACGGAAAGCGTTGTAGCGGTTCAATCCCTTATGGATATAACCGATTGCCGAGCGATAAGCAGACGCTTGTTGTTGACCCTGTGGCTTCTGAGGTGGTAAAGCGTATCTTTCTGCTTGCCAATGAGGGCAAAAGTCCACGAGCCATAGCGGAAATACTGACCGAAGAAAAGGTTTTAATTCCTGCCGCATATGCAAAGGAATATCACCCAGAACAGTACAACGGGATTAAGTTTGCAGACCCTTATATTTGGGGCATATCTGCCATTAGAACGATTTTAAGCAGGCAGGAATATCTTGGACATACTGTTTTGAGAAAGTCGGTCAGCACCAATTTTAAATTGCATAAGAGAAAGACTACCGATGAAGATGAGCAGTATGTGTTTTATAACACCCACGAGCCTATCATATCGCAGGAACTTTGGGACAGCGTTCAGAAGCGAAAGAAACGAGTGAACAGAGCTGCGGCAAGAGGTACACATACCAACCGATTAAGCGGTTATCTGTACTGTGCCGACTGTGGCAGGAGAATGACTTTGCAAACGCATTATAGCAAGAAAGACGGTTCTGTTCAGTATTCTTACCGTTGCGGCGGGTATGCAAGCAGGGTTAATTCCTGTACTTCCCATACGATTAGTGCTGATAATGTTGAAGCCTTGATATTATCGGCAGTTAAACGCTTTTCAAGATTTGTTCTGAATGATGAAAAAGCCTTTGCTTTGGAACTGCAATCCCTTTGGAAAGATAAGCAAGAGGAAAAGCCGAAGCACAATCAATCGGAGTTGAAACGCTGTCAGAAACGCTATGACGAACTCTCTACGCTCATTCGTGGCTTGTATGAAAATCTTATATCGGGATTGCTACCCGAAAGACAATACAAGCAACTGATGAAGCAGTATGACGATGAACAGGCTGAATTGGAAGCGAAAATGGAAACGATGAAAAAGGAACTTTCTGAAGAAAAAGACAGCACTATGGATATTCAGCATTTTATATCGCTGATACGCAAGTACAAAAATCCTACGGAAGTTTCTGATTTGATGTTTACCGAACTCATTGACAAGATTGTGGTGTATGAAGCCGAGGGTGTGGGAAAAGCAAAGACACAAAAGGTTGATATTTACTTCAATTATGTCGGACAGGTCGATATTGCCTACACCGAGGAAGAACTTGCCGAGATAAAAGAGCAGGAAGAACAGGAAGAAAAGAAGCGATTGGAGAAACAGCGTCAGCGTGAAAAAGCCTATCGAGAGAAGCGAAAGGCAAAAAAACTTGCTGAAAACGGTGGCGAAATCGTCAAAACAAAGGTATGTCCTCATTGTGGGAAAGAGTTTACCCCTACAAGCAACCGACAGATTTTCTGTTCAAGAGACTGCTGGAATCAGGCAAGACAGGAGCAAAAGGAAGCGGCTAGAGAAGCCGAGAGAGGAGGTCATTACTACCGGCAACGTGCCTGTGCCGTATGCGGTCACTCCTACTGGCCTACACACAGCCAGCAGGAATTTTGTTCCGATGAGTGCAGGAGAATTAACCACAACAGGAAAACCTTGGAATTCTATCACAAGAAAAAAGGAAATCCAAAACCTGACCCAGAAGCAGTCCCAACGCCGAAACCAAAGGAGGACAATGCAGCATGACTACCATGAAAAATTCTATCCATGACAACGCCAACGGTCTGGACTACACCCTTGTCAACGACCACTATCTGCCGAACCTGACCGTGGCAGCTCCGGCAGAGCAGCATCCCACCGGGCGGTGGGGCCGCTTACATAAGAAATATCTGGAAGAACACCATCCCGTCCGGTACAATCAGCTTGTCCTGTCCGGCGAACTGGGCAGCTACCTTTCCAGTCTGGACAAACAGGCAGACGAACAGCTTTCCCTCATTATCAGGCAGATGCAGGATGCAGAGGGCGTAACTGAAGCCCTGAAAGCCGAAAATCAACTGGAATGGGTGCGCCGGATGAACAGCATCCGCAGCCGTGCCGAAGAAATCATTCAGAAAGAACTGATCTTCATCTAAGGAGGTGCCCACCATGACCGTGCTGAAGCTGATGCTGAAACTGGCCGTCCTGCCGCTTTACCTGCTGCTGATTCTGGTGCGGTGGACTGGTATCTTTCTTACCACTTTTTCGTCGGTGGTAACAAATTTACTCGCAGGGATGTTCTTCTTCACGGCACTGGCCTGCTGGGTCATGCGGCTGGCAGATGGCGGCGATGTGCTGAAAATGCTGATAACCGGATTTGCCGTTTTCACCCTGCCCTACATAGCGATGGCACTCATCGCAAAAATCTCCTATTTCGGTGATGAACTCAGGGATTTTCTCCAATCCTGAGTTCCCTTGACCGCCCTGCACGACTGCAAGGCGGTCTTTTCGTTACATCGGGTCTGCACAGGGCAGACCCTTTTTTATACGGAGGAACAAGCCTATGAAACTGACGTTTGAAGAAAAGAAGCTGCTCTACACCTATGGCTGCGCCGATCTGGAGCTGACTCGCAAGCGGCTGTACGGAGTTGCCGGGCTGACGGTTGACCCCGACCAGAACAGGCTGGTGTATGACTTCTGCCGGAAGTTGGAGGACAAAGCGCTGGCAGACTGGTACGACCAGATGTTCTACTTTGTCCGTGCTGAGATGGAGTGCTACACCAACATGCTGCTCCTGATGCAGGACATCAAGGAGGACGAGGACTGGGGACCGACCATCTTTGACGAATCTGAGGAGGAAGAACTGATTGACGATGTTTAAGCTGGAAACCATGATCTACACCAGCGAGGACGGGACAAGCAGCGTGTTCACGCTGAACCCCGACTTGCAGAAACAGCTTGCCGACCTTGCTACGCAGCACCCGGAGGTGTGCTTCCACAAGGCAAAGGGAGAAGCCAGCGGTGTGACGTATCAGATCAGAAATGCGGCGGTGTTGATCGAGCCGCAAAAGCCCTGCTAAGCATAGCTTAATGTTGCAAAATGCCCTTCAGATGACTTTTACACTGCAAAGTATTTGGAGGGTATACATAAATTTCAACGAATAATCTTGCAAAATGTTTTCAAGGCTGCTATACTAGCACAGAAGAGCTTTAGATGTAAAAAAGATAGAAAGGCACATCTTATATGAAGCAAAAGGCCCCTTATCCTCTTCGGATTGATGATGTCCTAGAGAAAAAAATAAAAAAATTGGCAAAGGACAATGATCGTTCGTACAGAGCGCAAATTGAAAATATTTTAAAGAAATATGTTGCAGAATACGAACGAAAAAACGGAGAGATTTCTATTGAAGAGTCTCCAGAAAGCGAGTGATTACTATCAAAACATACAATATAATTGATTTGTTTTCCGGAGCTGGTGGTCTAAGTCTTGGGTTCAAGCAAACCGGGAAAATCAACATTGTGGCTGCTGCCGAAAACAATCCCAATGCACGAAAAACCTACAAGCGTAACTTTGCAGAAGTAAAGAGATTGTACCCTGATGTGAGAACTATTGACTATAACGAGTTAAAAGAAGCCGTTGGACAGGTAGACATCGTTATCGGCGGCCCGCCTTGTCAGGGCTTTTCTAACGCTAATAGGCAACATTCGACGATAATCAGTATGAATAATCGCCTAGTCAAAGAATATGTGCGCGCTATTTGTGAGTTGCAACCAACAGCATTTGTCATGGAAAATGTTGCGATGCTGAAATCTCAGGTTCATCGATTCTTTCTTGAAGAAAATGACATGACCAATGCTAAAATTCTAAATCTGCCCCTTCGAGAAGATAACATCGAAATACTTCCGCAAAACATGAATTTTGAGGGATCACGAGAGTTAATTTTGTCTGCGCCGAATGGTGTTCAATATGCGTGGGCAGAGACTTTTTACAAGACGATAAATCTACTCTATCGATATAGAATAAACCAGCCCAAATTCGATCTTTCGTTGACAAAATATGAAAAGAAGCTGGTTCCGCAACTACAAGAACTGTTCCGCGGCTTTAATGGAACAGAATCTTCAAATCGAATCCAGCAAAAAGATTCCTTCATGGCAATTCAGATTTTGAATTACATTGAGAATAAGGAAAAGCGGGAAGAATCATTTGATAGAGTGATTCAAGCTATCAGAGATTCACTCTTGATTCAAAGAGCACTGCTTAAGGTCAAAGAATTAAGTGATAATAATATCCACGTTTTCGATTATGTTGAAAAAGATGGCGGGCTGTATGCTACAGTTAAATCTTACTCGGTGCTAGATTATTTACAGGGTATACTTGAAAATGAGCCATACAACTATACATTAAAATGTGACACGCTTAATGCAATCAGTTTTGGTGCGCCGCAGCGAAGAGAACGTTTTATCATGGTTGGTCTGAAAAAAGATCTGAATATTGAATATACTTATCCTGAAGCTACCTTCACCGAGGGGTCTTATCGAACTGTTCGGGATGCGATTTCTGATATTCAGGACATTGAACCGGGAAAAGAAGTAACGGATTCCTATTTCACTCTTCCGCCGCATCCAGAAGCGCAAGGTTTGGAAAAAGAACTGAGAGGAAGATGTTTACATAACCACATAACAACTGCAACGAGAGAAACTGCACTGTCTCGATTCAAAGCACTAAAGGCGGGAGAAAACTTCCACGATCTTTCCCCCGAATTAAAAACCACCTATAGCAATGCAGAACGAACCCAAAATACGATTTATATGCGTTTGAAATATGATGAGCCCTCCGGAACGGTAGTCAATGTTCGGAAATCCATGTGGATTCATCCTGAACTTGATCGAGCCATATCAATACGAGAGGCTGCAAGGCTTCAAACATTCCCCGATTCGTTTATTTTTGAAGGAACGAAAGATTCCCAGTATCAGCAAGTTGGAAATGCGGTTCCGCCTTTTCTTGCCAAGGCAGTAGCAGAGAGTATTATCAGTATCCTAGATCAGGTTCAATAAAGAAAGCGGGTTGCCCTGTCATAGAGCAACCCGCTTTCTTTATTGAACTTCTGTTGACGGAACTTCCTGCTTGGGAGAAGACGGTGTGGAGATTTCCAATGCCTTTGCATGGATTTTCTCGTAGATTCTTTCTTCTGGCAGGCAATCCAAAATATAGATTCCTCCGAGAAGATTCAGGTACTTTGCAAGAAGTCCGAACTGGTCTGTGTTAATTTCTCTTCCGGATTTTCTGACATCAATTATAGCACTCAGAAACGGACGAATAATGGCCGGATTGTTAGATGTATTACGTTCCAGTGCGTGCATGATGTAATCGGAACTTTCACAGATGAACTTTGTCAATTCCCAAGGGTCTTTTCTTTTTTCATCGTATGTCAGCCGTCCAATCCACCACAACCGGGACAGCGCATTTCGGGTAAGAGAACGACGTCCAGCCTTCTGTCCGAAAAAGAAGTGATCTTTTACTGCACTAACAGTACACTTTTGGTCGATTCCCCAACGGTATTGAACATACGTCCAGAAGGGTCCCAAACAAAGTCCAGCCCAAAGCCGCTCATCCGAAGCCTGTGAATCGGTCAAAAACTTCAAATTACTATAGACCCGGATTGCATTTTCCGCTTCTGTAAGAAATGCCTTCTTTGGATCAGCTGACATATCGAGCGAAAAATCTTTGATTTCTTTGAACTTGGTATCGGAGAAAAGAGGCTGATCTAGCTCCTCTGAAAGCCAATCAGACGATGGTTGCTTGAATTTGTTTACCCAGCTATCAAGGTTGCTTTTAATCACATCGATATTATCATAACACACAAATTGCAACTTCATTCATCTTCACCTCCCGATGATGTGGGACTATTAACTAAAAATTTGAAAGCATCACTTAAGGGGTCGTTGACTAATTTTTGAGCGAGTTCCATAAAATTCAGCGCATCAAATTGAGTGGATTCAATATCACAATCGAATTTTGTTGAAAGAGTTTTTGAAAGAACCTTATACCACAATGTATCCGAATTGTTCTCGTTACGTTCATCGGGACTTTGCGCCCGTAGTTGTCCTAGAACATACACAAGCGCAGGAACAACGGTCAACGAATTTAATATGGATTGAGCCTCAGGAAGAGACTGAAGGGCACTGTAATTGGTAAAGTCATCCCAAGGAAGTTTTATCATGATCTTTCGCTGCGACATATCGACAAGCATCTGATGACAACTAGTGTCAGGATTTCGTGTGATACTAAAAATAGACGGTGTATTTGCAATATCATCAGTGTTTTTTGTGATGTCCAAAACCACCATCTTTCCAACCGCCAAAATACAGCCTGCCTCAATGTCAAAAACTTCACCTTGGTAGTCGTCATGAAAATCCGAACTGCTATAGCCCTTTAAGTCTTTAACGGCCACCACAAACGGGCAAATTTGAAGTTTTCCATTCACGGTTTGGCTGAAAAGCGTATATGTCTCACTTAATTGATCGGTCTGAATAACTGTACGGAACCCGGTTTGCGCACATTCAAGATGGTAGACATACTTTGCATCGCCATTCTTGATGCGTTCCAATAAACTCTGGCATGTCAGCGTTGCAAGGAAGTCCAAACGATAATTATAGCCATCGCGTACAACATCAATAGTCGCATCAAAACTACCGGTTTTATAGTCATCTGAATACGATGAAAGTACCGGATAAGGATAAAGTTTATACTTGATTTCCATAAGCTTTCACCTCCATAGAGCAGTAGTCATGATAATCCAACTGTATGTCGATGCGCAAAGGCTGGTTGGCAGTGAATACAAGATTAGAGATTCTATTATTGAAAACTTTCAAATCAGGGCAACTAACACAGGTTGCACTGACGATGGAAGCTTCATAATTCTGCGATTCGGCGGACATGAAGACATCCATAATACCGTTTTGTGCAGAAATCATAGGAGTAAAAACGATAGTATACTGTCCAGTAGCCTTATCACGCAGGACATTGCGAATACGTGCTGCGGAGATTGAAATGAACTTTTTATGATGCTCAACAGGAGTTTTTCCGCCACCATTTCCGGGGTTGCTCCCGCCGCCGTTTCCGCCGCCGCCACCATTTCCAGTACTTCCACTACCGCCTTCACCGGGAAGGTCAGTTACAGTGGCATCACCATCTTCATCGTCAGGAGCGTCAACCAAGGTTTGTTTGTTGTCAGGGATATTTGCATCCGAGGGTTTGGGCGGTGCCTCAACTACACGAACCTTTATCTCCTTGATTTCATCAGTGATGGATTCGGCTCGTTCCTGATTAGCAGCGTCCTCAGCATCGTTTGCCGACAGATATTCACCAACAGACGGATCGAGTTCCTCTTCTGCAATCTCATCCTTCATCGAATTCAACGAATCCTTCATGAATTTGAGCATTGTTTTCATTAGCTGATTATATTGGGCTTTATTATCCGCTCGCTCTTTTTCCCATGCAAGATGTTGTGGATTTTCAAGGTTTCTCAGATACGAATTGATGGCATCGCCTTCGATGAGCAAGGTTCCCGCAAAGGGAACAATACCATTTATGTTGCCCTTATCCTTAATTTTCATACCGGTCTGACGAATCATAGCGACTCGACGGTTGAATGTAGGTTCAATCATCAACCGGAGTGTCAGGGTTCCACTCGTTGCAGGATCATCCTTAAGTTCAAGCGTAAAAGAACGTGCGTTTTCATTGTCGGTCAACACACGATAGTACTCGTCAGCGTGTTCCTTGAAATATTCCTTATGGGAATCCATCAAATCCGGAAGCGTTTCTTTGTTGATGGTTATGCCATCAACATCTACAACTAGCGAACCGGTATAAATCGCATATAAGAATCCATCCAGAATGGACGCTACCATTTGATGCTCCCAACCCGTTTCGCCAGTGAATCCAGCAATAAAGATGTCAGTACCGGTACATTTTTCAGGTCTGGTATAATTAGGATTCAAGGAGTATTGGTTATACATCGGAGAGTTCTTGTCACATCCATAAAAACCAATTCCCTGAGTTGTTTCTTTCTTTTTATTTTTAAAAGTGGTCAGTCTTGCAACGCCTTGAGAGGCGGAGATATTATCTACGTCATAGGTGCTATAAAAAACTGTACGAAGACTTGAGCAGGCAAATGGTGCGAATTTTCCAATACCAAACGAGCCGCCATTACTACCGGACTTATTAGAAGCACCAGAAGATTTTGTCAAATTACACCATGGTGAATTATATTCATCACGTGAACCTGTCAAACCAGAGGTGTTAAAATCGCTGATTCGAAGGCATTTGATGGTGTTGGCATTCATGTCTTTTAAGGCACGTTTGAAAAAATTTCTCGCTTGCGTGGAATCCTGAATTTTCCAGAAGTCGCGAGATCGTTCAAAGGCATCTTCCAAATTAGAAGAATCCGGAATAGTCTTCGGATTGATTGTGAATGTTTCGAATTCGAGTCTAGCTGGATGAGCATTGTCGAGCCGAGCATCCAACGAATTTTGGCAAATTTCACGAGCAAGAGATTTGATAGGCGTTCCCTTGAACATCTCAACACCGGAATCCGCAATGCCAATGATTTGGCTGTGGTTGTTAGATGGGAAATTCCATTTTGGAGACAAATTAAACATCATGCCCCTCCTTATCTTAAAGTGAAACGAGGCGACTTTTCAGCATCCGTTTTGTTGAATTTTCGTTTCGCTTCTCTTACTTCAATCTCAATCGCTTGAAAAATTTGATCTACATCATCTTGAGTGTATTCATAGAAGGATGTGTTAGCACAATTCCCAAGCAGTTGAAGGGTGTCGATTATCTTGTTGGTTCTTGCTTCTGCAAGACGAACAAACTTTTCGTGCTTGCTTTCTTCCGCTTTGCTCTTCATAAGAATGCCCTCCTTCTATCACCAAGTATAGGCCCATAGAACTATAAAGTCAATAATATTTTGGCAATATTTTTATAATATTACAAAAATATTGCCATTTGGCGGCCCACAAAGAAGAAAAAGAAGCCAATATGCGTCAAAAACAAAAGGAGCGTGATGCCATGACCCAACCGAAAACCAATCTTGCCTACCTCCGCAGCGAAAAAGCCAAAGCAGAGCAGAAGCTGCGCTCTTGCCAGCACCGGGAGAAAATCCTTGAACGCCAGATGTCGGAACTGAATCGGAGAGAGCGTGTGCATCGTCTTTGCACCCGTGCCGGAATGCTGGAAAGTTTTCTGATCTGTCCGGGAGAATTGACCGACGATCAGGTGATGGAACTGCTGAAAATCTCGTTCCGCCAGCCTGAAGTCGTGCTGACACTTGCAAAGATGGTGCATGATGTTCACGAACGCAACAACGTCCAAAACCCTTTAGAATAAAGGGCGCAATTATACACCGTTCCGGTGAAA
>OGZV01002746.1_pt1 | contig 13145 bp, 10 predicted proteins | sample 1576861 | NCBI WGS metagenome assembly OGZV01 (sample SAMEA3541501, study PRJEB24748) | human gut metagenome | biome: human gut; feature: human-associated habitat; material: faeces | place: China | collected 2012
AAAATATTACAGTTGGAGAATTACTTGATATATGGGCAGAGGAAGAATTAAAGACCGGTACTCTCAGTAATGGGACAGTCCAGAATTACCTTGGTGCTATTACCAACATCAAGAAGCATCCAATTTCAGAGAGAAAGTTGAAAAATGTAACATCTGAGCATTTACAAGCCTTCTTCGATCTGCTTTCCTTTGGTGGCACTTATCCAGATGGTTCAGAAAGAAAAGGTTATAGCAAAGATTACATTCGTTCTTTCTCGGCAGTATTACAGCAGTCATTCCGATTTGCAGTATCACCAAAGCAATATATCACTTTCAATCCGATGCAGTATATTAAGCTGAAATACCAGACGGATGAGGTTGACCTGTTTTCTGATGATGACATGGATGGCGATATACAGCCAATTCCACGAGAGGATTATGAAAGACTGATTGAATTTCTACAGAATTACAATCCACCGGCAATACTTCCAATCCAGATAGCTTATTATGCAGGACTTCGTATCGGTGAAGCCTGTGGTCTGGCATGGCAGGATGTAAATCTTGAAGAACAGTGCCTTACAATCAGACGCAGTATCCGATATGATGGTTCAAGGCACAAGAATATCATCGGACCAACCAAACGAAAAAAGGTAAGGATTGTTGATTTTGGAGATACACTGGCAGAGATTCTTCGCAATGCCCGAAAGGAACAACTTAAAAACCGAATGCAGTACGGAGAACTTTACCACAAAAACTACTACAGAGAAGTAAAAGACAAAAACAGAGTTTACTATGAGTTCTATCATCTGGACGGAACAGAGAATGTTCCAGAAGATTATAAGGAAATATCCTTTGTCTGCTTAAGACCGGATGGAAGTTTGGAACTGCCAAGCACGTTAGGAATTGTTTGCAGGAAGATTGCTCAGAAACTGGATGGATTTGAAGGATTTCATTTTCACCAGTTGCGACACACCTACACAAGCAACCTTCTGGCAAATGGAGCAGCACCAAAGGATGTGCAGGAACTGTTAGGGCACTCAGATGTCAGTACCACCATGAATGTCTATGCACACTCTACAAGAAAAGCCAAGCGGGAATCCGCAAAGTTACTTGATAAAGTGGCAGGCAATGACTAAATAAAACTTTCCCTTATTTCCCCTTACGATTATCTCATAAGGGCAAAAATAAGGGAAAATACATATTGTTTCTCTAATGCACAGGCTGGAATGCCTGTAAAATTGGGAAAATTAGCCAGATATTTCGGCAAACTGGAAGTTGTTATTCCTTATTGCTTTTGAAAACCATTACAAGTCCAACAATTCCAACAATTATCCCGATAAGAGTAAATGGGAAATCGCCCCAACTTGCCAATACAGTTCGATTCATTTCTGCGCTACTTGCACTTAAGAGTATTCCAAATAAAATAACCGCTATACCCTTTAACCTGCTATCATTCATTTTGTTTACCTCCGCAACTTTAGATTGGTCAATTTCATTAAATAAGAATTAATTGGTCAGCTTCGGCAATTCATTTTCTTCAACCGGAAGCATTCATGTAATGCAACAGACAATTTCGTTGCTGTATGGCTACCTAAAATGAATTTTAAACAATAAAAACAAGACCTCCCATTACACTTTTCAGTATCTGAGAGGTCTGTATTTATAAAAAGTTTAATCGACTGACAGTCCAATTTCATTTAACGCCAAAATGTTTTCTTTTACACATAGAATTTTTTTATTTGCTGTATATTCTCGCCTCATATGGTTGCAACCATTCGGACTCCGTTTCACGATAATTGCACAATACACATTTTTGATCAATTTTTTGAAACATCAGCTTTTCATTTGTAAAATTCACGATCACCAATAAACCTTTGCCGTTTACTTCTCTTTCATATGCAAATAATCCCGGATATTCTTCGTACATCGGGCGAAACTCCGCCTGTCTCACAATATCTGCATGGTCATGGTAACACTGAATCAAACGCTTATAATAATTGTACAATGAATCCGGATCATTCACCTCACTCTGTGCATTGATTGTTCTATAATTATCATTGCATTTAATCCATGGCTTTCCACACGTAAATCCTCCATTTTCCGAGTCATCCCACTGCATCGGCGTTCTTGCATTATCTCTTCCTAACTCTGAAAAGTATGCAAGTACTTCATCCGGATCCTTGCCTTGTCCGACCGCTTCCTCATAGGTTCTTTTCGCCCTTATATCATCCATATCATTAATATTCTTCCACTTAACATTGGTCATACCAATTTCCTGTCCCTGATATATAAAAGGCGTTCCATATAAAAAGAAATAGATACTCGCCAGTGCCGATGCACTATAGAAACTAATATTTTCTCTTTCCAGAAATTTGTTCAGGCATCTGGACTGATCATGATTTTCTAAAAAGATAGCACTCCAACCGATTCCGCTATTATGCGCTACATGTGTAAACATTTTTTTCTTCCACCGTTCTACCGCATGAATGCTTGATTTATCATTTTCCCCTTCCATATTTTCCCATCCAAAATCGAAAATCATGGAAAAGTAACCATTCTTTCCGGCATACCGTTCAAAAGCAGCATCGTCAACCCCCGGTGCTTCGGCAACTGTCATACAGTTATATTTATCAAAGCACTGCTCTTTCATCTCATCAAGGAATGTTCCGATTCCCTTATAATCCGTAAGTTTTTCAACCGGATATAGTTCCCCATCATTCGTAGGACGACTGGCAAAACTTAAGTCTTTTTTGATAAAGGTAATTGCATCGATACGAAAACCGGCGATTCCTTTATCCAACCACCAGTTTATCATCTCATAAATTTTTTGACGCAGCTCTTTGCATTCCCAGTTCAGATCCGGCTGTTCCTTCGCAAACGTATGATAATACCATCTGCCATCCGGTAATCTCGACCATACGGATCCGCCAAAATTGGATCGCCAGTTATTCGGTTCTTTATCATTCTCCGTTGTTCGGAAGTAAAAATAAGACGCTTCCTCACAATTAGGATCCTTCATTGCCTTCTGGAACCATTCATGCTGATCCGAGCAATGATTGACCACCAGATCCAATATGATTTTAATATTTCTTTTTTGAGCCTCCTCTATTAAATGCTCCATATCCTCGTTTGTTCCAAAGATTGGATTTACCTTGTAATAATCCGATATATCATATCCATTATCCACAAGTGGAGAAGCGTACATCGGGCATATCCATAATACATCTACGCCTAGATTTTGGAGATAATCAAGTTTCCGGATAATTCCGTTAAAATCTCCGATTCCATCTCCGTTGCTATCCATAAAACTTTGCGGATAAATCTGATACACTACGGACTCTTTCCACCAATTGTTTTTCATTCACAAATTCCTCACCTTACTTTATTGCCCCTTCTGTAATACCTTTTACAATGTATTTTTGACTAAACAAATAAAAGATAATAATAGGAGCCATGCACATAACCAATCCGGCAGAAGCCAAATCCCAACGTTTTGCAAATTGTCCAAAGAACAGATATGTTTTTAAAGGCAACGTCTGTAAGCCCTGTTTATTAATAATCAGCGATGGCAATAAGAAGTCATTCCATGTTCCCATAACATTAATAACTGCAACCGTGATTATAATCGTTCTCATCAAAGGAAGCACGATCGAAATAAACAGACGTATTGAACCACACCCGTCAATTGTAGCGGCTTCCTCCAATTCCTCCGGAATATTTTTTATGAACCCATGAAACATTATGATTGCCATACTTGTTTGAAAGCCCATATACATAAAGATCAAGCCACCACGAGACAGCAAACCGATTTTGCTTGCAAATCCAACCAATGGAAGCATGACACACTGAAATGGAATCAACATAGAACCGGCAAATATCAAAAAAATAATCTTACTTGCTTTGGTTTTATAACGTACAAGTACCCAGGCCGCCATAGCCGATATCAACAGCACCAGAACCGCTGTCACTACCGTGATAAGCAGCGAATTCATAAAAGATCTTATGTAATCCAGTTCTTGAAACGCATTCTTATAGTTTTCAAGTGTAAATGTTTCTTTCGCCGGGAATCCCAACACATCTGTAAAAATCCCCTTGGTCGTCTTAAACGAATTCATAATCAAAATATAAATCGGAAACAAAAAAATGCATCCAAGAATAAGTCCTGTTACTCCATAAGCGATTTTTTTCTTCATTACATTTCAACCTCCTTGCGCTTTGTTATAACCAACTGCGTAATTCCAATTCCTGCCACAATAATCAGAAAAACGATTGCCTTTGCCTGTGCAAAACCAAATTCATTTGCTCCAAAGGCAGAATTGTAAATGTTTAACGCAATCATTTCTGTTGATTTGTATGGTCCACCTTGTGTCAAAGCTAAATTTTGATCAAACATTTTAAATGAACTCGAAATAGATAAGAATAATCCGATTGTAAACGCAGGCATCATCAACGGAAGGATGATATATCTCATGAGCTGCCATGAATTTGCTCCATCAATTCTTGCTGCCTCCTTAACCGATTCCGGTATCTGCTGAATCTGCGCAATATATACGATCATCATATATCCCGACATCTGCCACACAGTCAAAATCAACAATCCTATAAATCCGGTTTCCGGATTCGACAGCCATCCGCTAAAGGCTGCAATTCCCGTCTTTTTTGAAAAAGCTTCAAAAATCGATATAAAAATAAACTGCCAAGTAAATCCAAGCAATAATCCGCCTATCATATTTGGCATAAAGAAAATTCCACGTAACAGCGTTGCGCCTCTAAATTTCTGTGTCACTAACAACGCCAGACCAAAGCCAACAATGTTTACCAATACAACTGCGCACACCGAAAAAAGCGCAGTAAATAAAAAAGCATGTACAAATGAGTCATCTCTCGTAAAAATGTCAATAAAATTTTGAAAACCTACAAACTTAACGTCCGAGCCTACAATTCCATTCCAGTTTGTAAGGGAATAGAAAAATCCAATACATGTAGGTATGATTACAACAATACAAAATGCAATTAATGACGGTGCCAAAAAGCCCCAAAACCGTAATTTACTTTTTCTCATACTTCTTCTATCCGTCCTTTCCAAACAAAGGATTTTACCTTTATTTGAATTTCCGGGATAGAAGCTCTATCCCGGAACCCTCTTTAACTCTTACTAGTTGTTCTGTTGTTTTCTTAACTTACTCCACTGCTCGATACAGGTCTTTGTAACCTCATCCCAATCAGCTTCTCCGGCAAGATATTTCTGTACTTCTACACCAGCCACCTGCTGACCCCATGTATTTGGAGCTCCACTGTATACCCATCCGTTCATGGTATTTCCGGAATTATTTGCATCCATAATTCTCTGTGAAAGTGGATCGGATGCTTTTATTCCATCAAAATTATCATATGGAGGAATAAACTTACAATCATTCACAACAATTTTCTGTGCTTCCGAATCGGTGAACATCCAATTGATGAAGTCTTTTGCAGCAGCTTTCTGCGCATCGGTTGCCTTGCTATGAATTGCCCAATATCCTGATACACCTACAAAATACTTGCCATCTGAATATCCCGGAACAGAATATGGTAACATATCCAATTTTTGAAGGACTTCCGGATCCGTTGTCTCTACTGCTGGAGCTACCCAGTTTCCCTGCTTGATACATGCAACACGTTCAATGGCAAGTCCACCCTCTAATGATGTTGTGTAGTCTACAGAATTAAGATTTGCCGTATTGTTGGCATTGGTTGTATAACTGGCCTGAAAATCAACCATTTTCTTATAGTCTTCAAAGCCGGTTCCCGGAAGCGAATCTGCCGCATATGCTTCATTCGGAGTCTTAAAGTCATGTGTTAAAGCAACATTAGCGTCATGGTCTCCTGCAATCCATAACTCCTTTGTCGGGTATTCCATAACAGCTTCCAGATTCGGATATTTATCCTTCATCTCACCATTATCGATTTTCTCTTTCAAAGTATCAAAACCGGCCTTCATGCCTTCGAAATTCATCATAGAATCTACAGAAACTCCAGCATCCTCAAACATCTGCTTATTAATAACGAATCCATAACCTTCCATGTATAACGGAATGGCATATACTTTTCCGTCTTTTGTAAAAGTATCCGTTGTTCCTTCTAATGCGTGCTGCATAATATCCAGATCAGAAACATCTTCAATAACATCTCCGTAATCTTTCATGTCCGAAAAACCACCTACAGAAAAGATTGTTGGTGGATCCGACTGCATCTTTGCTTTCATTGATGCGCCAAAATCATTTCCTGTGACAGCTTCAAGATTAATTTCTACATTTGGATGATCCTTTTCATATGCTGCAATTAATTTCTTGTATCCTTCATTTGCCTCAATCTTACTCTGGAAAATTGTAATCTTTACATTTTTTCCACTGTTTGCTCCTGTCGAGGTATCTGCAGAATTTCCGCATCCCACAAATAATCCCCCAAGCATTAGCACTGTCATTCCAACTGCTACTAACTTCTTTGCTTTCATATATATTCCTCCTTTTTGTGAAACTGTTCCATATCTGATCAAAAAAAATTTTTCATCTATGGATGCCTTGTTTTGTGCCACGGAACTGTCCACATCATTTGTGGAACTGTTCCACATCTGTAATATACACTATGCGTAACTATATTGCAACATAAAAATGCAGTTTATTCACAGATTCGTTACTATATCCAAAAATCATCTTGAATTTTTATTAAAAATCACTAGCAAAAAAGGAGACTATGAAGAAAAGTCTGTAAATAATAATCTTCTATGATAATGATTGAGTTGGAAGCCTCTTCTTGCCATAATAAAAGGCCTCCTATGATTTATATTTTACCATAGAAGACCTTGCTGTTATTAGCTATTTACAGAAAAAGTTTCACACACTCCTTTGTGCCAATGCTCTCCATTCTACAAAGTATCGCCCTTTTTATATTTTACAGGAACCAATACTTCCCTTTTCTTAAGCGGTTGATCATTGATCAATTTAATAAGCATATTCACACTTTCCTTTGCAACCTTCTTCGCATCCTGTACAATTGAATCAATCGAATGGTAATTGAAGTCCGTGGCATAAGTTCCATCATAAGCCAATATTTTTTTGTTTTTTTCTGTCTTGAGGAAGGCGGCTGCACACAAGTCCAAAGCCATAATTCCATCAACGTCCGGATATTGATCCAACAATGTTCTGGTACGTTTCATACACAATTGATAGTTTACAACTTCCTCCCATTGAAAAGATTCAATGATAACCTCCCTATTATGCTTCTCCATCACATCGATAAGGGCTCTCGCGCTATCGGCAGAGGCAAGTTCCATCCTGGTCGGATCACTAAAGCACATCACTTTTTTACAGCCTTTTTCCAAAAACAATTCGCCCGCTAAAATTCCTCCCTGATGATGATCCGATGTCACCAGCGGGATTCCCGGTATAATCCGATCCAGTGAGATAATTGGTTTCTCAATATTCATATAATATTCATCAGAAAGAAACGCAGATCCTACAATCAGTCCATCGAACAGATTACGTTCCAATGTATCAAGATATTCTCTTTCCTTGTCCTGATTTCCTCTGGTATTACAAATAACCACATTATATCCATATTGATCTAATTCTGCCTCAAGATAATTCCAAAGAGTTGAGAAATACGGATGGATAATATCCGGTGTCATAACACCGATAATACCCGTTCTTTTCTTATACAGATTTCTGATCCACTGATTAGGAATATAATCTAGCTCCTCTACCGCCTTCTTAATTTTGTTTTTGCTTTTCTCTGATACATATCCGCTACCATTTAACGCTCTGGATACCGTGCTGGGTGCTACATGTGCCAGCTTTGCAACTTCTCGAATGCTTGCCATAATCTCTTCTCCTCACTTGTGTAATTGCAAACAAATTGCCCTTATATTCCCCTTTATCCTCTTAATTAAATCCGACAACCTTCTGCGACAATCGATAAGCCGCAACCGAAATCTTGCGGCCTCCCTTACCCGGAAGATTCATGGTCTGTCCCATAATGCCATTGCGGAGTTGCTGGAAGATTATAATATCTTTTTCCTTAATATACTGAAGTTCTATTTTATTATACACCTTTTTGTCCATGGAGTCGAACTATTTTTACTTAACAGTCTCTTAAATAATCTATTTAGGATTCATTTTATGCTCATATTTTATTTACAAACTTCTCATAATATCCACATATCAATTTCATAATTAGCCGATATACAAACAGTATAGATTAAGAAATAAACTTTTTCTTTTTCATATTCCATCATTTTCAAACGGAGCTTCGCAAAATCAATCTGATAAAATACACTTTCATATACCCACCTAATTATCCCATTTTCTTTTTTACTCTGCACACAATCCGTTCCTCATTTACTAAATCCAGTTACTATTTCTCCATGATTTCAATATTTCCAGTATTTCTCTCCGCATCTGTTCCGATGTATAGGTTGATGGGAAGAATCTGTATAACTGTTCATTCTTAAAAACTACTCTGTCTGCTTCCTTTTGTTTTATCTCTCCAAGTATTCCTTCAGCTTCGCTTTCTGTAAGCTTTCCAGCCTCACTTAATTTCTTGATCCTTATTGCCTGCGAAAGCGATGGTGTACACTGGGTTGCCTCCATTGCATCAATAATTTCTTGCTGTTCTTTCTTTTTCAGATAAAATAACTGCACCGCCGGGGTAAATCCCATTGATCCGTCATCCACCTTATCCAATAGAGCCGGTATCAGTTCTGTCATTTTGATATAACGCTGGACCTGCTTTGCACTGTCTCCACAAAGTTCTCCGATCACATCAATACTTCTCTTTCCCGTATTGTGGTCAACTTGGCAACAATTCTTTCTGCCTGCTTTCTTTTTAATGGCATCATATTTCCTCTTGTAGGCATATGCTTTTTCACTTGGTGTAATCTGCTCTCTCTGTAAATTGGAATCAACCATAGTTACTACAGCTTCATCATCCTGCATCATGCGGATAATCACAGGAATTTTCTTATAGCCCAGTCGCTCTGCTGCATATTTCCTTCTGTGGCCTGAAATGATTTCATAGTAACCTTCTTTCCTTGGCCGGACGATCAATGGATTAAGAACTCCATTTCAATTTCAACTACTTTTTCATCCGAATCTCTGATATCCGTCTTTTCTGTCAATGACACTTCCTCCTTTTCCCTGAACGAAAAAAATCGCCCAGACTAGAATTTTTTAATCTAATCTGAGCGATACTTCGTCAGGCCTGTTTTCTTTAAACAAGAAAACCATTTTTACATTCATTGACAACCTAAATCTTATCCTACACTTTAGTTATCTCCATTGGGTGCTTGGATAGATTTAGTTCTCGGTGCCCGTTTTGTCTTTTCGGTGCTCCAATTACTCATTTTTATAATTTTTCGGTGCTCGCAAGCACCATAAAATAAAAAATGCAACAATGAATTTTTACGATCATTGTTGCAAAAAATCGATGTTCCCGGCGGGAATTGAACCCACAACTAGCGCTTAGGAGTTCAAGTCCCCGTTGGAAACCTATATTATTTTGAGTTAAGATAAGTCAATGAAATCATTGATTTTTCTACCCTTCCTGTAAATCCATGTCAAAATAAGAAAACTGAAAATCATCTAAGTTAAGCACCTCTCGCTGACAAATGAGTGACATTGTCACCCTGAGGGTTCAACCATTCCGTTCCTGCGAATTCATATTTATGGCTACCATTCTCATTTAGCAATGCAGTAATGATAACACTGTTTTCTTATTAGATTACTTATATTATAACGTGTACGAGGTCGGATGTCGATTGTTTTTTGACCATTATTTACTTCTATTTGCTTTAACTTAAAAAGCCGTAAGCTAATGCTCCCAGCTTTACATTTTTTATTCCATCAGTTTTACAAATTGAAGTTGTCTTTCTGCTTATTTACTCAACATCAAATTCAGCCGCCAAATAATGCGGTGTTCCGTCCTTTGCCTTCATTTCTAATACTACACGATAGGTTCCCGCCTCCAAGCGAGTTCCATAATAATCATATTTTTGAACAATACTTCCCTGCAAGCCCGTACTGTCTCCACCCAATGAGAATTCTAAATTATTAAAAAATATATCCTGCGAATATGTCAAACGATACCATTGCCCGTCAATGTGGCGTTCGAGATACTCAAAGCCAGGACTACCATCCTCACCGAAGGAATAGATTTCTTTAGAATTCGCAGTAACAGCCCAGCGAATAGTATATCCCTTAAACGGAGACCATGTGGGCTTTTCAATGGTCAATTCAAAGCCGTCAACCTGATTGACAGGATAAGAGACTGGTTCTCCAAGAGTAATCAAAAATAAACACATTTTGCTATTTGATTAAACTCACTCTGTCAACCGCAATCGCTCCACAACTGGAAGGTTAACGTCAGTTTTGTAGACCCATATAGGCACAATAAGGCAGATTAGCAACACCAGTCCAGACACCAGCACCAGTGGGATAAATGGATAGGAGAAAACAGCATAATAGGCCACTTTACTAAAAATCATATATAGCAAGATGAAGATTGCTGTTCCAATGGTGACTGCAAGGGAAAGGGAAACGCCCCAATAATAGAAACCTTCCATAAATAGCATTCGTTTGATTTGTCGCTTTGTCATTCCAATGCTTTCAAGAACAGCTAATTCATAGCGCCGAGTATTTACATTGACAACCATTGTATTGACAAAGTTCATGACACCAACCAGTAGCAGGATCACGGACAACCCTGTTCCTAAAACCTTTGCTGTAATGAGATATTCCTGCATTTCTTCTCGCCGTTCATATCGGGATATAATATCAATGTTAGCTTGTGATGCGGTGATTTGCTTTAATTCTTGCAGTATACTTTCGTCATGTTGACCATCCGTATCAAAGGCCACGCGGAACACTCTATATTGCGGAAAGAGTTCTTTCAAAGCTGTTTGACTAATATACAAATCAGGAGCCGTCCCTCTCTCATTGCCTCCTCCTGCTCGAAACCCTTCATTCAAATAACCGTTCGCTACAATAAAGGAATGCTGTCCGTTCTGCGTCTGGATTGTTATTTCCTGCCCCGGCTGAATAAGGTCTTCTACTGTTTTGGACAGCAGCACAACCTTTCCTTGTTCAAAGGCAGACGTGTCAATAGGCAAGTTTAAGGTTTTATTGATTTCTTCCAAATATGCACTGTCAATTCCAAAAACCCCACTAAAAAAGTTTTGCTGATAATTTTCTAATTTTGCCGGATCAGAAAAATCAATGCCGTTTACTCCGTCTAATGACGCAAGAAACTCGTGAAATACAGCATCGTCATATACAACATCTGCTGCTACTTGAGGATAAGGTGCATAGGTCAACCTCAAATTCTCAATGCCGTCAAGCTGACCAATCTCTGAAACCATTTCGCTGGAAATTAAATCTTCTCTTTCGTGGATACTATATGTGAGTGCAAAATCGCTTACTCCCCATTGGCTCACATAATTCTCCGGGCTTAAACCATGTAATAGCCCTGTGACGACAAGGAACAAGGAAAGGCCGAAAAAAAGCGATGCAAAAACAAGGGTTGTACTCTTAGCATTACGAAAGACATTGTTCCATGCCATTCTGGACAACTTCATTTTGCTACAATTTCTGGCGCTGCTCTTTGTGCTGGCTGCTGTATATTGGAGTGCTGCTATTGGTGAAACACTTCCGGCAATTTTGGCGGGCTTCATGCTTGCAATCATAACGGTAATGAACGTAAATATGGCCGCTCCTATGAAAATAAACGGCGAAAAAGATACTTTTGTTCCCACATCAGAATTTGTTGAATACATCATATTCAGGAAGTAAGGAACAATGCCAAAGGAAACAACCGCACCAAGTAACAGACCAATCGGAATACCAATACAAGAGATTCTGATTGCCTGCTTATAGATAATTCTCTTTATCTGCCTTTGGGTCGTTCCAATCGTTTTAAGACGGCCATAGAATTGCACATCTTTTATGACAGAGACATAAAGAATATTATAAATCAGCAGATAGCCGCTAAAGGATATAAAAACTGCTAAAATTATTACAGCTAAAATAATAGTTCCACCATTTGCCTGTTCTAATGGTACAATTTCAAATGTTTGCCCTTCTGTAAAGTCAATCTCACGCCGCAATCTTTCACAGTTTTTGTCAGCATTATCATTGCCTTGAAAACGGATCATTGCCGTAACACTATTATCCAGTGATACATTTAAGCTATCCTTAAAAGCGGATGAAACATAAACATAACCACGATTATTTGTGCGCATTGGAATGTAGTCCGTATAGTAGCCCGACAGCAAAAAGGTGTCCGTGACATAATCATAGCTATCGCCAATTTGGTATGACAACACAATCTCCATCCCTATTTGCGGATCAGAAATGCCCATCTGTTCAAGCACCCATGTAGGTAGCATAATTTCGTTTTTACTTGATGGGTAATTTCCTACAACACCTGATATAGTAGGAAGACGGTGGTGTTCCCACTCTGTATCATTTATCCATACTACACCTAATCTTGCGTTTCTCAGTTGTTCTGTATCAACACTACCTAAACGCTGCTGTATACCTACGTCAAGGACAAGGTTTGATTTTGAAATTTCAACCAACTGATTTTCTGTTACATTTGTGATTCCGACATCAGCGGTAGTTCCCATTAACCGAATTTGTTGCATTTGGTAGGTTTCAAAGTAACTAAAACCAATACTGAATGTCGCAGTTATCATAAATGCAGTTAGCACAAGAGCAATGATTGCAAATAAATTACGCTGCCGTTCACGATGCAAACTGCGCTTTGCCAGCTTCTTTTCAATGTCACTGGTATCATTTTCAAAAGGCCATGTCATAGCTTGCCACCTCCTTATTCCACAATCCTGCCATCCTCAATGCGGACAATCCGATCTGCAAGGCGGGCTATGTCGTTATTGTGGGTAATCATCACAACAGTCTGCCGGAACTCCGCACTTGTGCGCTTGATAAGCCCCAGCACCTCGGCGCTGGTCTTGCTGTCAAGGTTGCCGGTCGGCTCGTCGGCCAGCACAATAGCCGGTTTGGTAATCAGGGCGCGGGCAATCGCCACACGCTGCTGCTGTCCGCCGGAAAGATTGTTCGGCATATTTTTCAGTTTATCTTCCAGCCCCAGCAGGTGAACGATCTCGTCCAAAA
>OGZV01002761.1_pt1 | contig 13085 bp, 3 predicted proteins | sample 1576861 | NCBI WGS metagenome assembly OGZV01 (sample SAMEA3541501, study PRJEB24748) | human gut metagenome | biome: human gut; feature: human-associated habitat; material: faeces | place: China | collected 2012
TGCTGGGCCTGTTCGACCGGGGTGGTCGCGGTCTCGTCGGCCATTGCCGGCGCGGCGATGGTGCCCGCGACGGCCACGGATGCGACGGCCGTTGCGAAAGCCTTCTTGTTCATAATTCTCCCTCCAATGCCATGCCCCGTATCGGGGTCGTGGCTCCAATGGAAACATCCCTGCGACGTTTCCGACAACCATTCCACGTGCCCCCAATCCGATATCGGCGCCATCGGCGTGTCGCGGTCTCGGAGGCATATGGCGCGCATCCCCACCAGTCTACCCCCGCATGAGGCGGTGCCGGCGTGTGGGCGTCTACCGTTTCATGCCGTGGCGTCCGTACGGGCGGACGCGTGGCCTGGACTCGACCATCGCCACGGGCATGCCCGCGAGCAATGCCACACCGGACACGAGCAGCGGGCGCGTGTCACGGCCGGTGGTCCTGGGCGCGTCCTCGGGATAGGGCGCGTCGTCCGGCATGCTCACGCGTTCGCCCGTGACGAGCAGCCGATACGTGTTAAGGAAGATCGGAGTGCACGTCACCAACGTGACCAGGTCCCGTCCCCGCTCGATCTGGAGACTTTTCAGATCGTCCGGGTCGACCTTGCGGATGCGTGTGACCTTGTAGGCGAGGGTCTGCGCGGCGACCCGCACATAGAACACGTCGCCCTTGCGTAGTTCGTTGAGCCGCGTGAACAGGGCCTTGTCCGCGACGCCGGTGTGCCCGGTGATCACCGAATGGGTGTTTTTGCCGCCGACCGGCAGCGAGGTGCCGTGCAGGTGGCCGAGCCCGTTGTCCAAAGCGTACGAGTCGGCTCCATGGCGGACGGGCAGGTCCACGCCGATCGACGGGATCTCGACCGACGCCATGATCCCGTCGCCGAAGTCCAGCAGGTTCTGGTATTCCTTGTCCGATTTGAATCCGAAGTCGCCGTCGATGGTGCCGTCGTCCTCCAACCGTTCGCCGATGACCTGCGCGTGGTCCGTGAGTTTCCTGTTGTACGCGCGTGCCTTGGCGACCATGCGCGCGTATTTTTCAGCGGAACGGTCCTCCTTGGCGGCCAATGCCGCGCTTTGCGCGGCCCTGCGGGACGCGCCGGACTGTTCCACGCCTATCCACGCGAACACGCCGACCCCGAGGAGAAGGCAGACGGCCGTGAACGCGGCCAGCATACGGAACACGCGCGCCATATGCCGTTTCCGCAGCAGTCGGGACCGTCGTTCGCGACGCGTGTCATACACGTGGTCGCCCTCGACGATCCAATCCCAATCCATACGACTTACAGAAGCACTCATGTCAACACCACCGGAGGAACAACGGATATCGGCTGGGAAAAGGGAAAGGCACCCGGCCGGCCCCAGTCCAGGGGATCGTTCCGGATGCCTTCACTCATCTGGCGGGGTTCGTCCGTCACTGCTCACCACGCATGCGGCGTGTGAGCATGACCGTGGACCCGATGCCCACCACGAGCAAGCCCATGCCGGCCGCGACAAGCACCGGCAGGCCTACGCCACCGGTCTCGGTGATGACCGTGTGGTACGGAGCCCAGATCGCGTACAAGGTCACGTCCTTGTCCTGCAGCGGGACTTGGCCGCCATCCTTATACGTCGTGCCTTTGCCGTCCTTCTGGGTGTTCCAATACTTGAAATAGTATCCGTCGCGTTTGAACGACTTCGACGTGTCGCCCGGAACGGTCACGTCCGAATACTGCCATCCGGTCGTGTTCGCGTGCGAGCCGGTGCCGCCGTTCTTGTCGTAGATCACGTTGGCCTGCAACCGCTGCCAGTGCGCGTACACGGTCACGCTGCCCGTCAACGGCCTGGTCCAGTCGTACAGGCCCGCATTGTCCTGCGGTCCCGTGTACCAGCCGAGGAACCTGTAGCCGCGGATCTTCGTCGTGTCGCCCGCCCGCCAGCCGGACCCGTCCGCCGCGGCCGTGTTGTAAGCCACGGATACGGACGCCGGGGTGGACGGCATCTGGCCCGACCATGTGCTCGGCTTGTTCGTGTCGTAGGTGAGGACCGGGTTGCCGACCCACACCGCGAACACGGTCATGCCGCCCTCGACCATCGTGACCTGGGCCTGCGCCTGGGTCGCGTTCCGGTCCTGGTTCCAACCCAGCTGGGTGTGGCCCGGACGCGACAGCATGCTGGAATCCCAGCAGTCGTCGTCCTTCGCCATGGTCGCCAACGTGATCTTCTGGCCGGCTGGATAGTAGACCTGGCAGCCGGACACCACGTCCGTGCTCGTGTCGATGGTCTTGACGGTCACACTGCCGTCCTCATGCGTGGTGGTGCGCTGCACGAGGTCGGACACCTTGCCGTCGGTCTCCGATTTCGCGGGCTGAGTGGTGTTAGCGGCCGTGTCGGACGGGATGGAACCGGTGGCATCCTGCGCGTTCTTGTTGTAGGTGAGACGGTAGGCGATGGTCGAATCGACCGGTTGGAAGCCGGACCCGCGGGCCTGTCCCGAGGCGACCGACCAGCGGACGCGGAAGGACGAGCCGGTGAATGTGGCGCCGACGTAATGTTTCATTCCATGCGCGTCGGCATTGTTCTCGTTCTCATCCGTGGCGCCGGCCCAGCCGTTCGTGCCGAACCGGGCGAGATGTGCGTCGGAGCGCACGTACGCGCCATCGAAGCCGCTGACGAGTTCGACGCCCTCGTTGTATCCGCTGGTGCCGCCGTCAAGGTCAGTGAATCCGGTCACACCACGCAGTCCCTGCGGTGTGGAACCGTCATCCAGCAGGAAATCGACGGTCACATCCATGTACGGACGAGACGAGGTATGCCTGTCCCACTTGCCATACGACGCCAAGAACTTGTGCTGCGATTCGTAGTACACCAGGGAGCCGAGGTTCTGGCCGTTCACGGTGATCTTGGCATTGAGCCACCGTTGCGTGCCGGAGGAGTCGCGCCACTGTCCCACATGGTGCAGGATCAGGCTCGCGCCATTCTTGTTCGGCTGGTACATGGTGGCCAGATTCTTGTCGGCGTATGCCTGGTCCTCCTTCGTGGGATCCCAGTTCTGCTTGACAGTGAAGTCGTTCACGTCAGTGATCTGGTCCGCGGTGACACCATCGGTTGTGGAGAACTTGAAATCGCCGTACTGCACGGGGGCGATTTCACCGTTCTTCAGATCATGCACAGTCAGGCCGGAAGCGGTCCTGTCCGCCACGGCCCTCACAGTGCCGGTCGTCTTGGCCTTGGCCTGCTTGACGGTGTTCACGGTCTCGTCGGAAGGGACGGAGCCGCTCGCATCGTTCGCGTTCTTGTCATAGGAGAGCTTGTAGGCGAGCTTGAACTGCACGTCGTCGATCAGATTGCCGGAGATACCGTCGATGGATCCCAACGCCTTGAACGTGAACCTGCTGACGTTCTGACCGGCGGGAACCACGACCGAACCCTGGAACGTGTCCCACGAGCCGAGCCAGCCATCCGTGTTCGGAGCGTTCACCGTGGTGGACTTCTCACCCAGCCTGTTGCCCCGGTCGGACGCGATGCGGGTCATCTCCACCGGCTGCTCGTGGCCGGGCGCTCCGACGAGGATCTGGATCTTCTCGTTGGAGTTGATGGTGCCGTTCCGGTGCGCGTACCGGAGCTTCACGGTGTACACGGTCGGCACGCTGTGCGCGGTGTCGATGTCCTGGTACAGGTACGTGTTGGCCTGCGATGCGGTGATCTCGGCGTACATGTTGTCGTTCGCGCGGCTGCGCTGGATCTCGACGATGCCGCCGCGCCCGTCGACCCTGGTGTCGGTCTGGTTGGATTTCCAGCCGAACTTGTTCGCGTCGAACCCGTTGAGGTGGACCCAGTGCTTGGACGCCTCGCCCTTGCTGTTCAGCGCGCCGCTGATCTCCACGTCGCCGTGCGCGGGGTCGATGTTGGCGAAATTGTATTTCGCGCTCATCTTGGACTGGCTGACGATATTCCGCCAATCATGGTCGAAGTCGCTGTTGACGAGCTGCTTCGGCAGGCCGTTGGCGGCGTATTCCGCCACATCATCATCCGCCACGAGCTTCACGCTGCCGGAGGTCTTGTCCTTGGCGGGCTGGGTGGTGTTCTCCCTGCCACGCTGGTTCGACGGAACCTCGCCGGTGGCATCCGAAGCGTTCTTGTCGTAGTCCAGGCGGTATGCCTTGTCGAACACGATGCCGTCGAGCACGTTGCCGTAGTCGAGCTGCTTGGAGTCGACGCTCCTGAACGTGAACCGGGTCGTGGTCTGCCCGTCGGGGATCAGGTAGGTGCCCTCGTAGGTCTCCCACTGGTCGGCGTGGTGGCGGTTGTTGCCGTTCGTGACCTTGGTGGCGATGGTCGTGGACTTCTCGTTGAGTTTATCGCCGTGCCCGTTGACGCTGGTGCGGGTCATCTCGACCGGCTGCTCGTGTCCCGGCGCGCCGATCATGACCTGCATCTTGTCCAGGTAGCTCTGATTCAGGCTGGCGTGCTTCAACCGCACCTTGTACAGGGTGCCGGGCACGGTCCTGATGTCCTGGTAGATCGCGGTGCCGGCCTCGTAGGCGCAGAGCTCCGCGTACACGTTGTCGGCGGTGGAGTCGTCGTACTGGAGTTCGACCGCGTTGGCCTTCTGCTGGACGTTGCTTCCGGCCTTCTGGGTGCTGGTCCAGCCGAACTTGGACCTGTCCCACCCGTTGATGGCGGTCCATTTCCATGTGCCGCTCGAGTCGACGTAGTTGGTGGCGTGCAGGGTCTTGCCCGCGTTCGGGTCGATGCTGGTCCAGCCGCCAAAGCTGTCCTTCCACTGGTCGTGGTAGTTCACGCTGAAGTCGCCATTCACCAGATGGTCAGGCAGATTCGACGTGTCGTCCGCGACGGTCTTCACGGTTCCGCTGGCCTTCGACTTGGCGGGCTGGGTGGTGTTCTCCTTGCCACGCTGGTTCGACGGGACCTCGCCGGCGGCATCCGAAGAGTTCTTGTCATAGGTCAACTTGTAGGAACGGGAGAATTCGATGTCGTCCAGATCATTGCCGGAATACCATTCCGCGGACGCGACGGATTTGAAGGTGAAACGTACCGTGGTGACCCCGTCGGGCACGAGATACGTGCCGGAGTACGTATCCCACTTCTTGTTGTCCGCGCGGTCGGACGTGGTCGGGGTTGAGATGGTGGTCATCTTCTCGCCGACCTTGTTGCCGTTCTCGGACGCGATACGGGTGGCCTCCTGCGCGGTCTCCTTGTATGGTTCGCCGATCATGACCTGCATCTTATCCACGTAGGCGCTGGTCGCGCTGGAATGCTTCAGACTCCATGTCATCATGGTGCCCGGCATGACCTTCACATCCTGGTAGATCGCGGTGCCCTGCTGGTCGGCGGTCAGTTCGGCGAACTGGTTGTGGTGGACGGAATCGTAATTGAGTTCCACATTGCCGGCCTCGCAGCTCATGCCGGGATAATGCGCGTCTCCCTGGGTGGAATTCCATGCGAAACTCGACCTATTCCAATTGGGAATGGCCCTGCCTGTGGTGGACATGGCGCATCCCGAACCGTATTTGCCGGTACCGGGATTGATGGTGGCGAACCGCTTGCCCTTGTTGTTTTTGTTCGAACTCGACCCCGCCAGTCCCGTCCATGACGGCACGGATGGATAGTCGAAGCTGCCGTTGACGATATGGTCCGGCAGGTTGTTCGTGTCATCGGCCGTGAGCTTCACGACGCTTTTCGTGGTTCCGGTCGCGCCGGTCACGTCGACCGCGTTGGCGGTGCCGGTCAGGCCGGCTCCCAACGCCGCGGCCGCCGTGAGACCGGCGAGAAGTCTTGTAAGGAATCCCATTTCCCTCATCCTTTGTGATTCATATGTGAGTTCCGTATTTTTTGGAAGAGGGCCGGGATCGTGCGGCTGACAGGAGAAAAGGCCGCACGATCCCGGCCTCTGGATCCCCGGCCCCTCGCTTTCGAGGCCGGGGACGATTCGGAAAAATCAGGCGATGGCCGGACCGTCGCCCAGGTTCTCGTGGCGGACTCGGTAGGCGGCGAAGCCGGACGCGGTGGCCACAAGGATGATCGCGAACGCGCCGACCAGCATGACGGCCATGGTGGTCGCGCCGGTCTGCGGCAGCTGGGTGATGTTGTCGATGTTCTTCACCACGGCGGTCGGGGTGGTGGTCTTGCCGTCCGCGTTGTTGACCGTGCCGGTGAGTCCCGGCTGGTCCTTGCCGGTGATGGTCACGTGGCCGTCGTCGGTGATCTTGAGGGTGAAGCTCGGCTTGACGAAGCTGAAGTAGCCGGTCGGCACCTGGGTCTCCTTCACGGTGTACGTGCCGGCGCCCAGACGGGTGAAGTTGATCACGCCGGACGCGTTCGTGGAGAATTCGGTGGCTTTGGACTCATCCGTGGTGAACGTCCACTGGTTCGAACCCGTGTTCCACACATACCACTGGTTCAGGCTGTCGTTGTGGAGCTTGAACTTCGCGCCCTGGATGACCTTGTTGCCGTCGGCCGCGCTGATCTTCTTCAGATTCACGTCGTAGGTCGGGACCGGGGTCTCATCGGTGCCCGGCCCCGGGGTCGGCACGTCCGGCGGGACCACGTTGGGCAGCCAGTTCGAGGTGATCAGGATCTGGTTGAGGCCTTGGTTGGCCTCGGACGCGTTGACGACCCTGCCCTGGTAGGTCACGGTCACCTGCTTGCCCTGGTAGGTGTCCACGAAGCTCTGCAGGCTGGTGGTCTTGAAGCCGGTGCCGTCGGAATTGCCGACCTTGTCCTTGCCGATGGTGCCGAACTGGTTGGTCACGTCCGTGCCGGACGACGTGGTCGCGTGGAAGGAGCCGTCCACGTAGACGATGCCGGTCATGTGGTCCTCGAGGGTGATGGTGTCCACGGCCAGCTTGTTCGGCACGGTGAACGTGGCCTTGAAGTCACGGGTCTCGCCGTTGGTCGCGGCCGCGGAATCCTTCCACGTGCCGTCCACGCTCTTGATCTTCTTGTCGATCTTGGTGACGTTGGTCTTGATCTGGGTGGAACCGAGGGTCTGGCCGTTGCTCATCCTGACGCTGCCGCCGATCGTGGTGGACACGAGGATCGGGATTCCCTGGGCGTCGACGACGAGATAATAGCCCTCCGGCAGGGTCAGGTTCAGGCTGCCCGTGACGGAGGTCTGGTTGGTCTTCACGGCCGCCACCTTGCTGGACGCGGCGGTGGACTGCAGGGTGCCGGCGACCTTGCGCAGCGTGCCCGAATCGGTCTTTAACCGCAGGAGCTGTTCGGCGGCGTTACGGCCTTCGGACGTGTTGTAGGTCACGCCGTTCTTGTTCAACGCGGCCTTGACCCACGCGTCGGTCGTGGCGTCCGGGGATGAGGCGCTCACGCTCTTCACGTTCGCGCCGTCCTTGACGACGTCGTTGTATCCAGCGACCTTGTACACGGTGAAGCTATGGCCGGCGAGGGTGCTGCCGTCGCCCGCGTTCAAAGCGAGCGTGCCGTCCGCGGCGAACGCCGAACCCGGGACGAACAACGCGGCCAACGCGGCGGCGGTCGCGCACGCGGCCGAGATCTTCTTCATATCCATACTGGATGTCTCCTTTGATAGGGATTCTTCTGTTTTCTGCACGGACGGCTCACGCTGCCGTGGAAGTCCGATATCGTCGGCGTCCGCTTTCGGATCGCCGGCCGGTTGCCGGATCTCTCAACCATTCCCACGTGCACATGGCCGTATGAGCGCAGATATTCGAACGGGTGGCACCCCAATAAGATGGATGGGGGCGTGGGCCGTTCTTTCGGACGAGCCACGCCGGCCTTGTACGGCATCCACGGTCCGGGAAAGGAAAAGGGCGGGATGTTGGAGAATCCTCCAACATCCCGCCCGTGGCGTCACTCATGCCGTATGGCGGATCCGAACGGTCATCGGATCATTTGGCGGCATGCACGCCGTGCTTGACGGTCGAGGTCCTGCGACGTGCGCCCAAGAGGGTCACGCCGACACCGCCGAAGGCGATGATGGACAGCAGGACGCCGCCGATGGCCATGCCGGTCTTGGCGAGATCCTCGCGGTAGCCGCTCCAGTCGTCGGTGTTCGAGTCCACGGTGGTGTCCTCGCACAGGGTCCTGTCGCCGACCTGGACCTGCTTGAGGCCGGTCGTGTCGGACGCGTCGCCGTCGACCTTCGTGTCGCCGGTCTGGTCGCCGTCGGTGGACTGCTGGCCGCCGAACTGGTCGGTGACGGGGCATTCGACGAGCGGCGTGCCGGTGACCTTGACACGGTCGGTGTGCTTGCCGCCCTGCTCGACGCCCTTGAGGGTGCCGGTGATGATGGTGGATTCGCCGGGCTTGAGCACGAGGGTGTCCCAGTTGTCCGGATACTTCAGGTCCGTGACGTCGCCTTCGCCGGCGATGGTCCTGTCGACCATCTTGAGGTCCTTGGCGAGATACCAGGCGCCCTCACCGGTCGAGGAGTCCGTCTTGGACGTGTTGGTGATCTTGAACGCGATCTGCTGGCTGTCGCCGGCCATCTTCAACGCGTCCTTCACGTCGTCGCGGTCGCCGGCCTGTTCGCCGGAGGCCACGTCGTACTTCTCGATGTGGATCGACGGGGTCATGTCCGGGGTGCGGGTCCATACGATGTTGGACTGGAACTCCTTGTCGTTGAACTGTTCGGTGAACTGGTTCTCGACGCGTTCGGACACCTTCAGGCGCTTGCACTGGATGTACGCGCGCCAGCCGTTCTCATGCGCGTTGTCCGCGGACACGAGGGCACGGTACGCTTCGGTCGCCTCGACGGTGACCTGGCCGTTGGCGTCGGCCGTGGCGGTGAACAGTTCACCGCCGAGCTTCGAGCTGTCGAAGCCGTTGCCGGCGAGCTTGTCGCCCTTGGCGGCGAGCACCTTGCCGTCCCTGTACAGGTCGCGGGTCGCGTACACGGCCCACTGGCCCGTGTACTGGTCGAACTCGGTGTTCAGCGGATCCACGATCTTCCACTGGTCGACCTGCGGGTAGGCGCGGTCGGCCGGGATGACGGAGCTGTCGAGCTGGTAGAGGAAGGTGCGGTCCTTGTACACGCTTCTGCCGTCGATGCTTTCGCCGCCGACCTTGACGGTCACGTCCTTGGCCGGGTTGACGGGCTTGAGCGGGTTGGACACCTCGTTGGTCTCCACGGTCGTGTCGTTGGTGACCTGGATGGCCTTGTTCCTGACCGTGTACCCATCCTTGACCTTGACGACCTTGTACGGCATGACGACCTGGTAGGTCTGGCCGAGGAGGTTCTGGTCGATGGCCGGATCGTTGAGCGGATCATGCTTGCCGTTGGTCGAATACTTGGCGAGGTCCTTCGGCTGGGGGTCGCCCTTGACGGTGACGCCCTTCTTCGGGATCCACGTGTCCACGGTCTTCGCGTACACGTATGCGACGCCGTCCTTGATCTGGATGTTGAACTTTCCGGTCACGTCCTTGCCGGACTGGTCGAGCACCTCGATCTTGGATTCGTCGATGGCGACGTACTCGTCATCGAAATCGTCGGTGATGCCGGCCTTCCACACGCGGTACGCGTTGTCGGTCTGCTTCAGGTCGAGGGTGACCAGATAGTTGCCGGTATCGCCCAGCAGCATGGTCTTCCCGTCGATGCTGACGGTCGGATCGCCCTGCTCCTTGGACTGGTTGTCCTTCTTGGAGGGGTTGTGGACCGGCGGCAGGTTGTCGACGATGTTCGACGGGGTGATCGAATTGTTCAGGGTGAGCATCCACTGGTTGTTCACCTTGCGGTCGACGGGAGCGTTCTTCGCGACGGTGCCTTCGAAACGGACCTGCACCTGCGGGTTCGTGCCGGCCTTCCAATGTTCGGCCACGTACTTGTTCGAGTACGTGATGGTGAACTGGTGGTTGGCGTTGTCCCACGCGACCGTGTAGTCGCCTTCGACGCCCATCTGCGGGTCGCTGGTGGTCAGCTGTCCGCCGGTGGCGAGGTCGGTGACCTCAAGGGTCTGCGGGTCGGGTTCGAGATACCGGTCGTACACGTCGGTGTCCTGGATGGACACGATCCGGTATCCGAGGTCGGCGGGCAGTTTCGGCTGCGTGGTGAGACGGTATTCGACCTTCTGGCCCGGATACACGACCTTGTCGTCGGCGTCGTTGTTCGCGCCGCCCTGGCTGCCTTCGGCGATGACCTTCTTCTTGACCGGTGGGACGTAGCCGCAGATGTGCGGTTCGTTGGTCGGCTGGGACTCGTTGTTGACCTTCTCGGAACCCGAGTTGGTCAGCTTGGAGCCGTCGGGGTTCTCGCAGAACGTGAGCTCGTCGCCCGCGGCCTTCCTGAAGTCCTTGCGGACCTGGGCCGCGCCCTTGCCGTTGGCGAAGTTCACCACGCCAGGCAGGAGCAGGCTGATCTGCTTCGGATTCTTCAATCCGGCCTGCGCGGCACGGTACTCCGGCTTCGCGGTCGCGGTGACCTTGGTGCCCTGGACGGTGATGTCGAACCGGTCGGTCACATCCCTGCCCTTGTTCGCGATGTCCGCGACGGAGGATGCCGCGTCGGTCGTGGCGTCGGCCTCGTACACGCGGATCTTCGACTTGTCGGACGTGAGATCCCAGATGTAGTCGGCCTTGGCGTAATCGTCGGTCAGCTTGATGTCGGTGACCTTGACGAGATCGGACGCGATGACGCCGTTGACCACGGACGCGACCTGGTCGCCGTCGAGGAACTTCTGGGTGTCCGCTCCGGTCTTGTTCGTCTCGTCCGGATCGACCACGGCCTGCCAGGTGCCGTCATCGCCGAGCTTGATCCAGCTCTTGTCCGGGTTCGGGCTCCACTCCCTGACGGGCGGCTCGTTGCCGGGCACGGTCTGCTGGTTCCATTTCTCCCAATCGCCGTTGGTGAGCTGGACCTTCTGGCCGGCCTTGAGCACGCCCTTGGCGAACGCGCCCTTGATGGTCATGCGCACCTTGCGGTCCGCCGCCTGGTTGTAGGTCGTGTCGAGCAGCGACTGTTTCGCGGTGATCCACACCCTGCCATCCTGCTTGTGCACGTCGAACAGGCTGTTCGCGTCCTTGCCGTCGATGGTGACGGTCACCGACGCGGAATCCAGGTCGATGTTCCTCGCGCTCTTGGAGAAATCATCGCCCAATCCGTAGGAGCTCATCTTCCTGGCGAGGTTCTTCGGCAGCAGGCCGTTGACGGTCACGCCGAAATCATCCTGCTGGACGAACGTGTGCGTGTCCGCGTTGACCTTGTTGCTCCACGCCGTGTCCTCGGCCGTGGCGGCCTGGCCCTGGTCGGCGCTCCACACCTTGTCGGGCTTCGGGTTGCGCACGTAGACCGGCGGCTCGTTGGTCGGCTGGGATTCGTTGTTCCACTTCTCGGAGGCCTTGTTGGTCAGCTTCCTCTGGTCGGCCGCGGCCTGCGCGTTCGGCGTCTGCTTCACGTATCCGCCGATGTACAGTTTGACCTTGCGGTCCTTGGCGCCGAACGCGGTCTTCGTGAGGAACGACTGCTTCGCGGTCGCGGTGGTCGTGTGCTTCGCGGTGTCGACCGTGATGTCGAACTGGTCGGTCACGTCCGCACCATCCACATACACCTTGACCTGGTCCTTGTGGTTCCAGTCGATCCACTGGGCCGAAGCGGTCCAATCATCGGTGATCGCGTAGGAGGTGAACGGGTTGAGCAGGTGCGCGGGGATACGGCCGTTGACCACGGCGCCGATCGCGTCGCCGGTCACGAACGTGCGGTTGTCGCTGCCCTTGTCGTTCGTATGCTGCGGATCCTCGGCCGTCAGGGCGCCGTTGGAGTCCAACACCCACACCTTGTCGGGCTTCGGGGTGACCTTGCCGACCTGTTCGCTGTTGCCGGTCTGGCAGTGGCTCTTATCCGCATTGCCGTATTCGTCGCCGGTCCAGCAGGCCTGGCTGTCGTCCGGGATGGTGTAGTCCGTGCCGGTCGGGGTCGCGGACTGGGGCACGTTCAACGTGTATTGTCCGGAGACCGGGTTCAGCACGTGCGCCTTGACGACGCGTTTGCCCGCATGGGAATCGTCCACCGTGATGTCGGCCTTGACGGTGTTGCCGTCCTGGTCGGTCACGGTGATCTTCGAATAGTCGTCCTTGTCGGTGCCGCCGATCAGGACCTTCTGGCCGGTCACGTCGATCGTGTCGTACAGCCAGAAATGCTCGGACGCGTTCGACTGGGCGGTGATATGCGCCGTATACAGGCTGCCGGAAGCGATCTGCTGGGCCTCGGCGGTGACCTGCTGGCCCGCCATGTTGGTGAGCTTCTTCGACGGCGGGGTCGTTACCGGCTTCCAGGATTCCTTCGCGTCCTGAGCGCCCATATGGCTGGCCGCGGCCTTCATATGGCCCTGCTTGCCGACGGTCACATCATAGTAGTAGAAGCCGGCCGGCCATGCCTTCCAAGACTTGTCGACGTCCCTGAAACCGAACGACACGCTTTTGGTCGTGTTGTTGTTCTGGGTGAACCGCTTGGACGCGGTACGGGTCGTGCCGTCCAGACCGGTCCAATGCAGCGTGACGGTGCCCGTCACGTCCTCGGAGATCGTGCTGCCGCCACGGCTGGTGGTGATCGCGTCGGAAACGTCATCGGTCGAACCGGCCTGGGTGAACAGGCCACCCGCCTGCGTGCTGACGGTCAGATCATAGTCGACCGGCGGCTCGTCCTGGTCGAGCACAATGGCGACGACCGCGCGCGGGGCTTTGTTCATCTCACGGGCCGCGAGACTGTTAATGGTTGTGGCTCCATCGCTGAAAGCATCGGAAGTCTTGTAATTGGCTCCCTGATACGAATAGGTGCCGTTCGGGATGCCGGAGGCGTTGTAGGCCGCCTTCCACTGGTCCGCGCTGAAGGAGCCGTTGGCGCCCGTGTACCAGTCGCCGGAAACACCGGGCGTGTGCACGAAGCCCACGGACACGAGGCGGCAGGTCGGATTCTGGTTGCCCGAAGCCTTCGAACGGGCCACGCATTCGGCGTTCGCGCCGTTCACGGCCTCGTCGATGGCGCTGTTGGACTCGCTGCCGTCCATCGACTTCACGCCGACGGATCCCATGGCGGATTTCACATTCTCGCGGGTCGGGGAGCCGAAGGAGTCCTTGTACACCCATGTGATCTTGCCGGTGCCGCCGGCGGTACCGTCGCCCGTGCC
>OGZV01002768.1_pt1 | contig 13060 bp, 9 predicted proteins | sample 1576861 | NCBI WGS metagenome assembly OGZV01 (sample SAMEA3541501, study PRJEB24748) | human gut metagenome | biome: human gut; feature: human-associated habitat; material: faeces | place: China | collected 2012
GTCTTGCGTGGATTCCCTGTGCATCTGTTACTACATACTTAAATTCTTTCATGATAAATTCTCCTTTTCTTTTTTTATTTTAGTTTATCTTTTGACAGCGCTTTGCTTTTCAAAGCGCCGTCATTATTAAAACAGCTTTCGCTGTTCTATTCTACTGTGTCTACGGCAAATAATGGATCGCCGGCTTTTACTTCTCCCGTTGCAAGGAGACGTACTCTCTGATTCTCTTCCAGTTCTGTACAAAGTACCGGTGAACAAAGAGACGGTGCATGCGAAGTCAGGAATGGAATATCGATCTTCATAAGCGGATCCCCCTTCTTCACTTTCTGACCATTTTCTACAAATACTTCAAATCCTTCACCGTTCAGAGATACGGTATCAATACCGATGTGAAGCAGCATGCCAAGTCCGCTTTCTGTCTGGAACCCAAGTGCATGCTTTGTTTCAAATACGAAAAGCACTTCTCCATCTTCCGGTGCGCAGATCACAGCATCTTCCGGTGTAACAACAGCTCCGTCACCCATCATTTTTCCTGCAAATCCTTCATCCGGACAGGTTGTAATATCGCCTGCCATACCGGTGATCGGACTGGATACAACAATTGTATTTACCACTTTTTCCTGGGTTTCATTATTTTCATTTACAGTATCTGTATTTTCTTCAGCTGAATTCTCTTCTGACACAGCAGCGCTCTCATAATATTCATCCGGAGCTGTTTCCAGATAATCTTCCAGTTTAGACTTAATCACAGTTACCTGCGGACCATAAATGATCTGGACACCCTGTCCCTTTTTCACGATTCCTCTGGAACCTGTTGTCTTGATGATCTCATCATTTACGCGGGCTGCGTCATGAACTGTGATACGAAGTCTTGTTGCACAACAATCCACATCACTGATATTTTTCTTTCCGCCAAGTCCCTGTGTGATTGCCTCACTTACCGGATCTGCGGTCCCTGTATTCCCTGCTGTTTCTTTTCCTGCTTCTTTTCTGGCATTTACATCTGCCTTTGTATATAATTTTGTCTCTGTATCATCATCTTCACGTCCCGGTGTCTTGAAGTTAAACTTTTTGATCAGAAAACTGAAGATAAAGTAATACAGGAAGAAATAAATAATTCCAACCGGAATGATCCGAAGCCAGCTTGTCTTTGCATTTCCCTGCAGGATACCGAAAAGGAACAGATCCAGAAAACCACCAGAGAAGGTAAGTCCTACTGCTATATTCAGGATATGTGCGATCATGTAAGCAGAACCTGCAAGCACTACCTGTACAGCAAAAAGTGCCGGTGCAACAAAAAGAAATGAGAATTCCAGCGGCTCTGTAATACCCGTCATCATGCAGGCAAGTGTTGCAGAAAGGAGAAGTCCTCCTGCCTGTTTTTTCTTTTCCGGTTTTGCACAGCGGTACATCGCAAGTGCCGCTCCCGGAAGTCCGAAGATCATAAAGATAAATTCACCTGAGAAATATCTGGTCGCATCTGCGCTGAAATGTGCGATATTTGCAGAATCAGCAAGCTGTGCAAAGAAGATGTTCTGTCCTCCCTGTACCATCTGTCCCGCAACTTCCATTGTTCCACCGACCGCTGTCTGCCAGAATGGCATGTAAAATACATGATGAAGTCCGAACGGAATCAAAGCTCTCTTAATAATACCAAAAATCAGGGTTCCCAGATATCCGCTTCCGGTTACCAGTCCGCCAAGTGCATAAATTCCATTCTGTACAACCGGCCATGCAAAATACATTCCAATCCCAACAAACATGTACACTAGTGTAGAAATGATCGGAACAAATCTGGACCCTCCGAAGAATGATAACGCATTTGGAAGAACGATTTTGTGAAAACGGTTATGCAGAGCAGCAACACCAAGTCCTACAATAATACCACCAAACACACCCATCTGTAAGGACTGGATTCCGCAAACAGAAGTGATGGTTCCTTCCAGTACATTCGAAGCGATCGTTCCATCTGCGGTAATCTCCCCTGTGATCACAAGCATCGCATTGATTGCAACATTCATAACAAAGAATGCGATCAATGCAGAAAGTGCCGCTACTTCTTTTTCTTTCTTTGCCATACCGATTGCAACCCCAACCGCGAAAATCAGTGGCAGGTTGTCAAATACAGCACTTCCTACTTTGTTCATGATAATGAGTAACGAATTCAGGATGGTTCCGTCTCCTAAAATTTTCTCCAGACCATAAGTCTGGATTGTGGTAGCATTGGTAAACGAGCTACCGAATCCCAGCAGCAGACCCGCTACCGGAAGAATTGCGATTGGAAGCATGAAGGATCTTCCTACTCGCTGCAATACGCCAAAAATTTTGTCTTTCATTGCATGTACTCCTTTTCCTCAAGAAATTTTAATTACCTGGCTTATGCCAATGATATTATTTTCTTTCGTGGAAGCCTTTTATCCGAATTTTTGACGCAAAAAAGGCACTAACCCCACACAAATATCAAAATAATATCTATGTATGGTTAATGCCTGCCGTACAGTTACACACCAAAATCTGTAACTTACAATAATTTATTTTCCACTAAATGTCAAGCCTTTTCTGAAATTTTCTTTTTATAATCCTACGGACTGCACTAAAAGAATCAGAAGCATCAACGGTGCAATTATCTTGATCATTGCAACATAAAGCTTTTCTCTGCCAAACCTGTATCCGCCAAGTGTCACTTCATCGATGATCACTTTTGGTTTTACAACCCATCCGATCAGAATACAGGTAAGCAGTGCCACCATCGGCATCAGACAGTTATTGCTGAGATAATCCATCACGTCCAGAATCTGCGCTACCGTGCCGTTCGGAAGTTTCAGTTCGAAATAAAGCTTGTTGTATCCAAGACATACGATCACACCAACGATCATTCCATATAAAGTAGTCAGGATCGTTCCTTTTTTTCTGGATACATGGAATTTATCCATCATGCTTGATACGATTGCCTCCATAACAGATACAGAAGAAGTAACCGCTGCAAAAGATACCATCAGAAAGAATACAATTCCTACCAACACTCCTGCTGCCCCCATTGCTTTAAATACTTTTGGCAGAGATACAAACATCAATCCCGGTCCTGCAGACATTCCTTCGGTTCCCATAAAAGTATAAACAGCCGGAATGATCATAAGTCCTGCCAGAAGCGCTACAAGCGTATCAAAAAACTCAATCTGGTTGATCGACTTCATCAGATTGGTCTCTTTCTTCGCATAGGATCCGTAAGTAACCATAATTCCCATCGCCACGCTGATTGAGAAGAAAAGCTGTCCCAATGCATCCATCACAACCGAAAGGAAACTTTTAACCGTCATCCCTCTAAAATTCGGGATCAGGTAAATCGCCAGTCCCTGCATACCGGTTCTTGTCACTCCATCTGCATTTGTATGTTTCAGGGTAAGGGAAAATACAGAAATTCCCGCAATCAGTACAAACAGGATCGGCATCAGAATCTTACTGTATTTTTCAATTCCTTTATTTACTCCTTTATAAACAACCGTTGCCGTAATAAGCACATAGATCAGCATCCATATGATCGGCTGTCCGACCTGTGTAATATAGCCTGTAAAATATCCGTCTTCTGCTGCCTGCGCCCCATGACCTGTGAGAAATGCCGACAAATATTTGAGTACCCATCCACCAATCGAGCAATAATACGGAAGAATGATAACCGGTACTGCACATGCAAGCACACCGATTCCTCCCCATCCTTTATGCATCTGTTCATATGCAGTAAGCGGACTCTGTCCTGTCTTACGTCCGATCGCGATCTCTGTTGTCAGCAACGTAAACCCAAAGGTAAGTGCCAGTACCACATAGCACAGAATAAACACTCCGCCTCCACCTTTTGCTGCCAGATACGGGAATCTCCAGATGTTCCCCAACCCGACTGCACTTCCCGCAGCCGCCAGCACGAATCCGATCGAGCCGGTAAAATTACTCCTCTTCTTTTCCATCTTTTCTACACTCCTTTTACAGTGGTGCCTCCGTACACACCATCTCCAGCTTTTTAATAATATGATGTGAGTGTCAATAAGTATCAATTGCTTATTTGTGCGAGCACAAACGCAATTGATACTTTTGACACTTACATCATAATATAGAAATTATATTTTTCTATAAGCCAAAAACACCTCCGCCGTATGGCGAAGGTCCCTTCTTTAGCTTTCTTCTTATTTTAACAATCGGATATAGGAAAGTCAATGGAAGTATTTTACTCATTTTCTTGATCTTTTTTACACTAGGGCAGGCTCTCACCTGCCCCTTTATGAGTAGTATATCAATAATTTTTACAAAACGTCTTATTTATGCAGTTGCCGGAAGAACACGGGATAAGAATGACTGCGTCCTTCTCTCTCTTGGTGCTGTAAAAATTGCATCCGGTCTGCCTTCTTCAACAACATATCCGTCTGCCATAAAGATGACCCGGTCTGCCACATCACGTGCAAAGCCCATTTCATGTGTTACAACGATCATCGTCATTCCTTCTTTCGCAAGAGATTTCATAACATCAAGTACATCTCCTACCAGTTCCGGGTCCAGCGCCGATGTCGGCTCATCAAACAACAACGCTTTCGGTTTCATTGCCAGTGCTCTTGCAATGGCAACTCTCTGCTGCTGTCCACCTGAAAGTGTACTCGGATATACATCCGCTTTATCCTTTAATCCTACCTTATCCAGAAGTTCCAGTGCTTTTGCATGCGCTTCTTCCTTATTCATGTGTTTGGTAAGGATTGGTGCCATCATAACATTCTGAACAACGGTCTTAAGCGGAAACAGATTGAATTTCTGGAAAACCATTCCGACTTCCTCACGGAATTTGCGGATGTCACAATTCTTATCGAGAAGATTCTTTCCCTCATACTGTACGGTTCCGCCTGTCGGTCTTTCAAGCTGATTGATGCATCTTAAGAAAGTACTCTTTCCCGATCCGGAAGGTCCGATGATACAAACCACTTCACCTTCATTGATATCAAGATTGATATCCTTTAATACCTCCAGGTTCCCAAATTTCTTCGACAAATGATTTACTTTAATCATACCAATCACCTCATTTTCCTTTCTATCTGTTTCTGGACAATTATCAGTACCGAAAGTATCACCAGATAAAACGCTGCCAGTGCTGTGTATGTAGGAATTGCTTTAAAACTCAACGCTGCATACGCCTGTGCCTGATGCGTGATCTCATTAACCGCAATCGCAGATAAAAGTGCAGTATCCTTAACAGAAATGATAAACTGGTTAAATAATGCCGGAAGTGCCGCTTTAAATGCCGGTGGGATAACCAGATGGATCATCGTCTGTGCACTTGTAAGTCCAAGTGATGCACCTGCTTCTTTCTGTCCCGGATCAATGCTCATCAACGCACCTTTTACAATTTCTGAAATAAATGCACCGGAATTCAGTGCGATAACGCCAATTCCCACTGCAGTGCTTCCAATATCGACACCCAAAAGCTTCGGAATTACAAAATATCCGTATAAAGCCTGCACCATAAGCGGTGTCGCACGAATGATCCAGATGTAAACTTCTGCAATTGCTTTCCCTATTTTATATTTCGACTGAAGCAGATATCCACAGAGGCTTCCGATCAGGAAGCCAATTGTGATACCGACAACAGCAATTAAAATCGTAAGTTTTAATCCCTCAAACATCATTGGAAGTAAAACATTCAAAAAAGTCATATCCATATACTATCTCATCCTATCTTCTTTTTAGTTGCTGTCTGTTCTTTGATTATTCACACCATTTCGCATAGAGTTCATCTGTTGTGCCATTATCAATCAGTACCTTTACAGCTGCATTGATTTCATCATAATATTTGCATTCTTTAGAAATTGCTACGCAATACGGTGCCTGGCCCTGATTAAACTCATCTCCGACTACCTCCAGGTTGCTGTCCGGCGTTGTCTTAATATAGAAATATGCTCCAGGTCCATCCTGAATAACAGCATCTACTTTTCCCTGCTCCAAAGATTCATATGCAGTTGTGATCGTGTCATGTACTTCAAGCGTTGCACTTGTAAGGTTCTTGCTTGCATAAGTATGAGATGCGGTTCCCTTTTCAACGGCTATTTTTTTATCCTTCAGATCATCAACACTCTTAATTCCTTTATCGTCATTTTTATTTACCATAACGACCTGACCGGAATCACAATAGATATCACTGAAGTCCATAACTTCTTTTCTTTCATCTGTTGCACAAAGTGCTGCTGCTCCGATGTCCAGTTTATTTTCAGCAAGTGAAGTAGTAAGTGCCGAATAATCCATTGCCTGGAGGCCACCATCGATTTCGAATCCCAGAAGCTCCTGCAGATCATTTAACAGATCAACATCATATCCGATCAGCGTCTTTCCGTCCTCATCATAGTATGTAAATGGTCCGAAAAGTCCGGTTGTTCCGACTTTCAGTTTGACACCTTTCATGCTGTCCTTCAGCTCGTCTTCTGTATATTCTTTCTTTGTATCAGAGGTTTCCTTTGTATCTTCTTTTTTACTTCCACATCCTACTCCAAGGACTGTTACCATTGCTGCACACATTAAAACTGCTATCAATCTTTTTTTCATAATAATAATCCTCCTTAACTGTGTAGTGAAAACGTAAGGGCGCATCACAAATTCTTTTGTAATGCGCCCTTGCATTTCCGTCCGCAGACACTCTCTCGTTCCCGGGATTGTTTGAGAAATTACTTTGCACTTCTGATTACTTTCTTTTCTGAAATACAAAAAGGATGCCGCATCTGATGCGACATCCTTGTCTGTTCGGTTCTTTATGAACTTGTGATTATTCTATCGTACTTTCGCACTTTAGTCAATGAAACTTTTATCCAAAATTGCCAGTTTTATATGTTTCTTTTAAGTAATTTTTCACAAAATTGATTTTCTATAGTATATGTGATACACTATTTCCAGATCCAAACTGACTGCAAAGGAATTCCTGCGCAAAAAGAATACAAAAAAGGAGATTACAAAAACTATGAGTCTTAACAGCACCCCTTCTGCAGATCGTGTACATATCGGTATCTTCGGTCGCAGAAATGCCGGAAAATCCAGCATCATCAACGCTATCACCGGACAGAATCTTGCCATTGTATCTGATGTTCTCGGAACAACTACCGATCCGGTTCCAAAGGCAATGGAACTTCTTCCCCTCGGACCTGTCGTGATCATTGACACCCCGGGGCTTGACGACATCGGAGAACTCGGTGAACTGCGTGTCAAAAAAGCCTACCAGATTTTAAACAAAACAGATATCGCTGTTCTGGTAATCGATGCCTCTCTTGGCATGACACCAGAAGATTTATCCATCTTAAAGAAAATACAGGATAAGAAGATCCCTTACGTTGTGGTAAAAAATAAATCTGACCTCTGCTCTTCTGCTGAAAATGGCGCAGTCTGTCCGAACCTGGATTCTATGCCGGATGCTTCTTTTCATATAGATGCTTCCAACAGTATCGAAGTCAGCACAGTAACCGGATACCATGTTCATGAATTAAAAGAACTGATTGCAAGCCAGGCTCCGGAAGAAGATCAGGATAAATATCTCGTCCGCGATCTTTTAAATCCAAATGATTTTGTCGTTCTGGTCGTCCCGATCGACTCTGCCGCCCCAAAAGGACGTCTGATCCTCCCGCAGCAGCAGACCATCCGGGATGTACTGGAGGCTGGTGCAATCTCTATTGTAACCCGTGACACAGAATTGAAAGAAACACTTTCGTCTCTTGTCAAAAAGCCACGCCTTGTCATCACCGACAGCCAAGCGTTTGCCAAAGTATCTGCCGATACACCGGAAGATATTCCACTGACCTCTTTTTCCATCCTGCTTTCCAGATACAAAGGGAATCTGAAGCTTCAGGTCGAAGGCGCACAGATGCTGGACAAGTTGGAAGATGGTGACAAAATCCTCGTCTGTGAAGGCTGCACCCACCACAGGCAATGTGATGACATTGGAACAGTAAAGCTTCCTCGCTGGATCCGCCAGCATACCGGAAATAAAGACCTGCACTTTGAATTCACAAGCGGGACCGAATTCCCGGTAGATCTCTCACCTTATAAACTCATCATTCACTGTGGTGGCTGCACTCTCAACGAACGCGAAATGCAGTACCGCCTCAAATGTGCCGAAGACCAGAGCGTACCGATCACGAACTACGGAACCGCTATTGCTCACCTGAAAGGGGTATTGGAGCGGAGTCTCATACCGGTTAGGGGAAGTTTGGAATAAGGTTACGGGCGAAGCGGGGACGAGGTGACGGTTTCACGCCGGTCTTCATCGCCTGCATTCTGTAAAATTTAATCGGGACGGAAGTTGCGACACCGGACTGATTCGCTGGAAAATCTGATGATTTTCCGGCTCAGGCAGTCCTCAGATTCCGTACTTGTAGTACGAAATCTGGTCACAATTTCCGTCCCGATTAAATGAACAGACTGCACGGCTCTTACGAATGGCGTGAAACCGTCACCTCGTCCCCACTTCACCCTTACGTTATTCAAAGCTTCCGCATTGGCGCATCATAGATGCGCCTCGCTGTGGATGGAAGGATTGTTTGTTCAGAATTGAAATCCATTCTTATTATATTTACTTTTGTTCTGGCTTATATGTTATGAGTGATTTTGTTTTGGTATAGACACACATAACGGTTGAATAAAGCTTAAAGCCAGGTATCATTTTAAATTGTCTGCAGCGCCCAGGGCGTCGGATCACGGTGTGGATTTGGCGGTATATGGCGGTGTGTTACAGCCTGTTAATGAAAAAAAGAGAAAAGTGTGATCGGATTTCGTACCCCAAGTACGAAACTCCGAAGACTCCTGAGATGGAAAATCATCAGATTTTCCGTCGAATGAGTCTGGTATCACACTTTTCTCTTTCTTTTCATGTTACAGGCTGTTCACGCCAGAGTCCACCGCCAAATCCACACCGTGATCCGACGCCCGTCCCTGCAGCCAAATTTTCAATTAAATATTCTCAATTCTCTTGATCGCTTCCAACGTATTCTCGTAACTTCCAAATGCTGTCAGGCGGAAGTATCCTTCCCCGCTCGGTCCAAATCCTGATCCCGGAGTTCCGACTACATTTGCTTTTTCAAGAAGGAAATCAAAGAATTCCCATGAAGTCATGTTATCCGGCGTCTTTAACCATACATATGGTGAGTTCACTGCTCCGGATACCGTGTACCCGGCATTCTTCAGACCTTCATAAATCGTTCTTGCATTCTTCTGATAGTATGCGATCTGCTCTTTTATCTGTGCTTTTCCGGCCTCTGTATAAACAGCGGCTCCGGCTTTCTGTACAATATAAGGTGCTCCATTGTATTTTGTTCCGTGACGTCTTGCCCACAGCGAATGAAGCATCACATCTCCGCACTTAAGGTCTTTCGGAATGATTGTTGCGCCAAGACGTACTCCTGTAAATCCGGCATTCTTAGAAAAACTTCTAAGTTCGATTGCACAGGTTCTTGCTCCTTCACATTCAAAAATACTGTGTGGTACATCTTCCTCTGTGATATATGCTTCATATGCAGCATCATAAATGATCACTGCCCCGTTTTTATTTGCATAATCTACCCATTTCTGGAGTTCATCTTTTGTGATAGCCGCTCCGGTCGGATTGTTCGGGAAGCATAAATAGATCATATCCGGTACTTCTTTTGGCAGTTCCGGTACAAATCCATTTTCTGCTGTACAAGGCATGTAGATTACATTGCTCCATGTTTCTGTCTTTGGATCGTAAGTTCCGGTACGTCCTGCCATTACGTTTGTATCCACATATACAGGATATACCGGGTCTCCTACTGCGATTCTGCAGTCAGGTCCAAAGATCTCCTGGATATTTCCAGAATCACTCTTTGCTCCGTCTGAGATAAAGATCTCATCTGCAGCAATATCACATCCTCTTGCCTGGAAATCATTCTTTGCGATCGCGCTTCTTAAGAATTCATATCCAAGATCCGGTGCATATCCGTGGAATGTCTCTGCGTGTGCCATCTCATCAACTGCACTGTGAAGCGCTTCGATGATCGCAGGTGCAAGCGGCTGTGTTACATCACCGATTCCCAAACGGATGATCGGTGCATCCGGATTCACTGCTGAGAACGCTGCAACTTTTTTGGCAATATTGGAAAACAGATAGCTTCCCGGTAACTTTAAGTAGTTTTCATTTACACTGTACATATGTCGTCTCCTTTGTGATTTGATCTTTATAGTACACCATCAAATACTTTAACCGCAGGCCCCTCCAAAAATACATGATTCACCTTACGGTCCCATCTGACAGATAACTCTCCACCTAATAATTTAACGATTACTTCCTCATCTGTCAAGTCATTCAGCACAGAAGCCACAACTGCTGCACATGCTCCGGTTCCGCAGGCAAGCGTTTCACCAACACCCCTCTCCCACACACGGATCTCCATCCGGTCCCTCGCAGTCACATGACAAAACTCGATATTTGCCCTCTCCGGAAATCTCGGATGAAATTCTAACTCCCTTCCTGTCTCTTCCAGAGAAATCCCGTTTATCTCTTCTGAAAAGATTACCGCATGCGGATTTCCCATCGAAATCCCGGTCATGCGGTAGTTCTTCTTCTGTACCTCAATCGGATCATTGATCACCAGATCCTTTTCACTCAGGATTGGAATGCTATGTGCGTTCAGTCTTGGAACACCCATATCTACCATAGCACCGCAGGCTTTCCCATCCTGAATATGAAGGTGCATGTTACGAATTCCGGATTTCGTCTCGATACTGAGAGTTTCCTTTCCGGTAAGTCCGTAATCATATACATATTTTCCCAGGCATCGGATGCCATTGCCGCACATCCCGGCAACTGATCCATCCGAATTGTATATCTCCATTTTAAAATCAGACACCTTTGACGGACATATCAGAATCAGACCATCCGCTCCGATCCCGTAATGCCTGTCACAAAGCGCTCTTGCAAATCCAGGTGGATCTTCCACCCTTTCTCTGAAGCAGTTTATACACACATAATCATTTCCAAGACCATGCATTTTTGTAAAGATCATATATCCTGCCTCTTCAATCTCCTTTATTCCGCCATAATACTAAGTACCATCTGAGCTGTCTCCACCATATTGACACCGCTCTCCATACTACATTTCTGCAGATAGCGATGCGCTTCTTCCTCCGTCATATTATTACGTTCCATCAGAAGACTCTTTGCCTCTTTTACAAGTGCCTGCTGCTCCGGATTTCGGTTCTTAAGCTCTGCTCTTCTTTTCTTTCTCCGCCTGCTGATCGATTGTGCCATCATCTCGATCGTATTCATCAGATCAAATACCTTAAACGGCATCGACAGGCTGATCACTCCCGGAGTCCTGTCACTGCATTTCTCCGGCGATGCGATCAAAAGCATCTCAATCGTACTCGGCAGATAATCTCTCAATTCATTATATAACATATCTTTCATTTTATAACCACAAACTACAATTCCATCATCCAGATTATCTGCCAATTGAACCGCCTGTGCTCCGGTTACCCCCACACCAATCACGTCAAATCCATTTCGTACCAGTATATTGCGAATATTGGTTGCAATCTCCTTTTTTGGAAATACAACAATAATACTGCTCATAATACCAGCCTCCTGCCTTTAGAATTGGAAAGTTTCTTTAGAATTTCTGTAAGTACTCATTAATTTCCCATTCTGTAACCTGAGTGCGGTATTCTCTGTATTCTGCACGCTTTGACTCGATCAGCTTCTGTGACAGTTCTTCTCCCAGTACTTCCTGCATAAACTGATCTTTCTGGAATTCTGTGATTGCTTCTCTTAAGCTTGCCGGAAGCTCCTCAATTCCAAGTGCATTTTTCACCACATCTGTCATTTCGTAAATATTTTCATCTACACTCTCCGGCGGCAGGATCTTGTTTTTAATTCCTTCCATTCCGGCAGCCAGACATACGGCAAGTGCCAGATATGGATTTGCTGCCCCATCCGGACTTCTGAGTTCGACTCTTGTGCTTTCCCCTGATACCCGTGGAATACGGATCAGAGGAGTCCGGTTATTCGCTGACCAGGCAATATATACCGGTGCCTCATATCCGGGAACCAGTCTCTTATAGGAATTCACGATCGGATTTGTGATAAAGCTGATCGCTTTGATATGTTTCATAAGTCCGCCGATAAAATAGTAAGCCTCCTTGCTCAGACCATTCGGATCTTTTTCATCTGCAAAAACATTCTTTCCATCTCTTGACAGAGACATATTCAGATGCATTCCTGAGCCATGGATACCATCCTTTGGCTTTGGCATAAATGTAGCATGAAGCCCGTGTCTTTTTGCGATTGTTTTGGTAACAAGCTTAAATGTCATGATATTGTCTGCTGCATCCAACGCCTCTGTATATTCCAGATCGATCTCATGCTGTGCCGGTGCCATCTCGTGATGAGATGCCTCCACACCGTACCCCATATCTTCCATTGTAAGAACAATATCACGTCTTGCATTCTCTCCCTGGTCCAAAGGTCCCAGATCAAAATATCCTGCACGTTCATTGGAAATCGTCGTCGGATTTCCCGCATCATCCGTCTCAAACAGGAAAAATTCGCATTCCGGTCCTACGTTAAAGTCATATCCCATCTCTTTTGTCTCGGAAAGTACCTTCTTAAGAACATGTCTCGGATCGCTTTCGTAAGCTGTTCCATCCGGTCTGTAAATATCGCAGATAAATCTTGCAACCTTTCCCTGCTGCGGTCGCCACGGGAAAATTTCAAATGTATTCAGATCCGGGTGCAGATACATATCCGATTCTTCGATTCTGGCAAATCCTTCTATCGAAGATCCATCAAACATACATTTGTTATCCAGTGCTCTCTTAAGCTGGCTTACTGTAATCGCTACATTCTTCATTGTTCCGAAAATATCGGTGAACTGCAGCCTGATAAATCCCACGTCTTCTTCCTCGACAAGATTCAGGATATCTTCTCTCGTATAATTTTTCATACTCATACAAATCCTCCCGTTTTTACTACTCATAAATGAAATGATGATACCAGGGTCAAAAGGTCAGAAAGCCGATGCAAGCTTGCTTGCAAGAG
>OGZV01002780.1_pt1 | contig 13044 bp, 9 predicted proteins | sample 1576861 | NCBI WGS metagenome assembly OGZV01 (sample SAMEA3541501, study PRJEB24748) | human gut metagenome | biome: human gut; feature: human-associated habitat; material: faeces | place: China | collected 2012
GTTTTAGGACATTCATCACCACCTATATGTATATAAGAGCTTGGGAATAATTCCACCACTTCGTCCATGACTCCTTCCATAAACTGGAAGAAGGTGTCGGTAGGGCAGAATACTTGGTCAAACACACCCCATAATTTGCAAACTTCGTAGGTGCTGTCCGGAGTGCAGGACAATTCAGGGTAGGAAGCGATAGCGGCCAAGGCATGTCCAGGTAACTCTATCTCCGGAATGACAGTGATATATTTGCTTTGAGCGTATGCAACGACTTCTTTTATTTCGTCTTGTGTGTAAAAACCTCCGTGGGGCTTGCCGTCATATTTGAATGGGTAATGGGTATAGAAATAATCCACCATGGTTTCTGAACGTTGAGAGCCGATCTCAGTCAGTTTGGGGTATTTTTTGATTTCAATTCTCCAGCCTTGGTCGTCTGTAAGGTGCCAGTGGAAGGTGTTCATTTTATGTGCAGCCAATACATCTATGAATTTTTTGATATAATCTATAGATGCGAAATGGCGGCATACATCCAGCATGGCTCCGCGATAGCGGAATGTTGGGGCGTCTTCTATTTCAACGCAAGGTACACTCCATTCGGCATTACGTGCTCTTTCTTTACAATAGACATCCACCGGCAACAGTTGATACAGGGTTTGTAATCCATAGTAAAAGCCGTTAGGCGCCGATGCGGTAATTTTTATCAGTTGAGGGGTGACCGATAACTTGTAGGCTTCTTTTTCCATCCCCGGAATGCTGTCAAAAACAATGGAGGGTACATTTTCATGTAACTCGTCAGTCGGTTTCAGCTTGAGACCGGCTATATCCAGGAGAGTGGTTGACAGGCCGGAAGCAATGTGTTTCACTTCTTGTGAGGCGTTAACGACGATAGGAACATCACTGTTCAGGTAAAAACGTCCCTGCTGCTCGCTCATGGTAACAGGCAATGGAACTACATTGTACTCATTGATTACTTCTTTCATTTGGCATCCACACATTAATAACCCAACGAAAAATACTGGCAGACTCTTTTTCTTCATAATAAATCTGTGTTAAGTTTTTAAATAAAGGGGGTATAGAAATTCTTTTTGGACAAAAATAGCAATAAAAACGGAATAAACATGTTTTTCAGAGAGATTAATATGTTTACAATATAAAAAAATTTTTCACAGATTTGTTTCTTTATTGCTAATAGAATGCTATCTTTGTCCGAGTTAACCAATTTATTAATCTAACGCGCATGACAGCAAATACCCCCAAACGGTTGCTTGCTCTTGACATCTTGAGAGGCATCACTATTGCAGGCATGATTCTTGTAAATAACCCCGGTTCATGGGGGCATGTGTATACTCCGTTGGAGCATGCCGCCTTTAACGGGTTAACCCCTACCGATCTCGTTTTTCCTTTTTTTATGTTCATTATGGGAATATCCACTTATATTTCTTTGCGGAAATATAATTTTACTTATTCTCATGCTACATTACGGAAGATTGTGAAACGTACAGTCGTTATTTTTTGTATCGGTCTGTTTTTGAATCTTCTGGCCAAATCGGTTTTTACACATCATCTGAATTTTGAAGAGTTGCGTTATTTAGGAGTCATGCAACGGCTTGCTATAGGATACGGTGTGACTAGTCTGGTTGCTATAACGGTGAAGCATAAATATTTTCCCGCTATCATTTTGGTGACTTTGGCCGTCTATTTTCTTTTATTGGCTATGGGAGACGGCTTTAACTTGTCGGCCACTAATATAGTGGCCCGTTTTGATGTATGGGCATTGGGTACATCCCACATGTACCATGATGGTGGAATGGCGTTTGATCCGGAAGGACTATTGAGTACGCTTCCTGCGGTGTGCCATGTAATGGTAGGGTTTTATTGTGGAAAGTTATTGTTTTCTGCTAAAGATAATGACGAGAAGATACAACGATTGTTTTTGGTGGGTACTATTCTCACATTTGCCGGCTTTTTGTTAAGTTACGGCTGCCCTATCAATAAGAAAGTGTGGTCGCCTACTTTTGTCATTACAACCTGCGGATTGGCATCCAGCTTTTTGGCTCTGCTTATCTGGATCATTGATATAAAAGGCTATCAAGGTTGGTGCGTTTTTTTCCGGTCGTTCGGAGTGAACCCTTTGTTTATCTATGTGTTTGCGGAAATAATGGGGATTCTATTGGGTGCTACGGGGGCAAGTGTCTTTATTTATGAAAAGGTACTGGTTCCGGTGTTGGGAAATTATCCCGGTTCATTAGCCTATGCTTTGTTGTATGTATTATTTTGTTGGAGTATTGTTCATATTTTATACAAGAAAGGTATTTATGTCAAGATCTAAAAACGGAAACAGAAAATTAGTTAAATGAAAGAGACGAAGAATGTTTTTATGTCAGAACTGACGGAGGTGTTTAGCAAACGTCAGCAACAGTTTGTTCAGTTTGCTTACTCGTATGTCAGGAACAGGGAAGAGGCTGAGGATATTGTAATGGGGGCTTTTACTAATGTATGGGAGCACCGGAATGAGTTACAGGAGGATACCAATATTTCTGCGTTGCTGTTGACTGCCATAAAAAATCGTTCATTGAATCATTTGCAACACTTGGAGGTACGTATGCGTGCCGAGCAGCATATAGGAGATATGCGGCAGAAAGAACTGGCTTTGCGTATCTCGACTTTGGAGGCTTGTGATCCCGATAAATTGTTTTGTGATGAGATTCAAGCTTTGGTGCAGGAAGCCATTAGTGAATTGCCTCCTACAAGCAGGGAGGTGTTTATTTTGAGCCGGATGAAAAATTTACCGAACAAGGAAATTGCTTTGCGGCTGGATATTTCTGTAAAGACTGTAGAATTTCATATCACCCGGTCGCTGAAACAGTTACGGGTGCAGCTGAAGGATTATCAGTTTCTTTGGAGTTTTTTATAAAACAAGACCATGCCTCAGTTATTTGGACATGGTCTTGTTCTTATTTCATATACAGGAATCAGAAACTATAATCTGCACTTAAACCGAACACTTTGTTGGTACGGCTATATACATTTGTTCCGGGTAGTCCGGTTCCGTTATAGTTGGTTGATTTTTTTGTATAATCCTCATAATTAGTCCACATATAACCAATATTTAAATTGAGGTGTTTGTTCATCTTTATTTTGGCTCCGACTCCCAAAGAGTAAGAATCACAAGAAAAACTGGTATCTGATTGATAGTTATCTGATAGTCCGTAGTCAGTGATTTGTCCACCACAGCTGAGGGTTAGTTGCTTGGTTACATCAAACTCAATACCTGCCAAGTATTCATTGGTTCCTTTAGTCAGATATTTTTGTTTGCCGTTTGCCATACCTGCATTTTTGTCATCATAAAAATGATATTCTACAGAAGCGCGAAGTACCGGAAGGAATTCGTAGGCGGCTGCGATAGAGAGCATGGCTGGGATGTCATTGGGAGTATTCACACCGTGTTCGTAGGGGGCTACCATATCTTTGGCACTGGGTGGATACTGTAAGTTCTTTGTATTGTTTTCGATATTCAAGTTGGTCTTGAATTCATATTTGGCACCGATGTTCAGTTTACCCAGTTTAGCATCTACACCGATAACAGGAGTAAGTCCCCAGCCGGTTTGGTCACAGTCTAGAGCAAGAGGCAACAGGTTTGTGTCTGTTCCTTTTACAATAGCGTTCAGAAAGCCTTTGTAGCCACCGGTAAAGTAGTTCATTCTACCTCCACCGAATACGGAAAGCCATTCGGTAGCTTTATAGGATAATCCCAGCTGCAAAGAATAAATATATTGTTTACCGTCCATGGCACTTGTTATATCATACATATCAGGAGTTATAACCGTAGGTTTTTCTGCTTTTAAACCTTCTTGAAAAATACCTGCCATAGCTGAGGCGTCGAACATAGGCAGTCCGTCATCAAAAGACGCCTTTCCACCTCCGGCAGTGATGGCGAAGAATCCTGAAATTGTCCACTCACCTTTTTTATATGCGGCGAAGAGGCTGGGGATAACCGGTGCGGCGGCTGTTCCTTCGTAATATTTTTCAAAAGGCTTGTCTGCAACAGTAGGACCTGTGGCGCTAACGCCATTGTATGTCATAAAACTGGCATCAATATTTCTAGTCTGATAAGCGCTCTGAATGCTCAATCCTACATGGAATCCGTCTTTGGGCAAGAAAGCCAGGCCGGCAGGATTAGATAAAGCACCGTCTATTTCTGTTGTAGCACCACGGGATAGCATACGGAGAAAAGCTGCATGTTGATTTGTATTGGTTAAAATACCTCCTGCGAAAGTTGAATTTGAAACGATTAGTGTCGCTGCACTAATTAATAATAGTTTCTTCATTTATTACTTGATTTTTTGTTTGCGGGCGCAAAGGTAGGATAAAATAACACACGGGCAAACCTTTTGTGCAATTATTTGTGTCGTCTATTGAAAAAATCAACTGTTTCAATAGAAACTATTTACTTGGATGATGAATATCCTTTTTTTTATTTGTGTGATTGATTGGTAGGAACTGTGGAATGAGGGAGCGTGCTGATACTTTTGTGATATATTTGTTCCGGCACGCCTGTCCGCTAAGTAAATTCCTGGTCTGTTTACGGTTTCTTCACTCCATTCAGAACACCGGATTGAAAAGAATGTAGTATCTTTGCAACTCTTTTACTCAATGCAAAAAAAATATATGTATACCAACAAAGAAATATGGAACGTAAGTTATCCGATTTTTCTCGGATTATTGGCGCAAAACATTATCAATGTGACAGATACTGCTTTCCTGGGCAGGGTAGGAGAAGTCGAGTTGGGAGCTTCCGCCATGGGTGGATTGTTTTATATCTGTGTCTTCACTATTGCTTTCGGTTTTAGTGTCGGTTCACAAATCTTGATTGCTCGTCGTAATGGAGAAGGACGTTACAAAGATGTGGGTCCCGTAATGATACAGGGAGGGACATTCTTGCTGGGATTGGCGGTGCTCATGTTTGGGCTGACACATCTTTTGGCCCCATCCATTGTCCGCTTGCTCATTTCATCTGATTCCATTTTTGATGCTACCATGGAATTTCTCAACTGGCGTATTTGGGGCTTTTTCTTCGCCTTTGTCAACGTGATGTTCCGTGCGCTGTATATTGGCATTACACGTACTAAGGTGCTGACAATGAATGCTGTGGTCATGGCATTGGTGAATGTGCTGTTGGACTATATTTTGATTTTCGGTAAGTTTGGAATGCCGGAGATGGGGATTAAAGGAGCAGCTGTCGCTTCGGTGATGGCTGAAGCCGCTTCATTGGCTTTTTTCTTGATTTATACCTACGCAAAGGTGGATTTTAAGAAATTCGGCTTGAATCACTGGCAGAAGATTGACTTTTCTTTATTGGGAAAAATTCTGAGTATTTCGTGTTTTACCATGATACAATATTTTTTGGCCATGGCTACTTGGTTTGTCTTTTTCATCGCGATAGAACGGTTGGGTCAACGCGAGCTGGCGATTGCCAATATCGTGCGTAGTATCTATATTGTGATGCTCATTCCGGTTCAGGCATTGTCTACTACTACCAATTCATTGGTCAGCAATCTGATTGGTGCGGGGGGGATAACCCATGTCATGCGTTTGATTTGGCGTATAGCCCGGATGTCGTTTCTCATTATGGTGGTCTGTGTGGCGGTGGTGGTGCTTTTTCCTCATGCCATGCTTTCGGTTTACACCAACGAACCGGCGTTGCTGGTAGAGTCTGTGCCTTCGTTGTATGTCATTGCCGGAGCGATGATTATCGCATCAGTGGCGAATATCTATTTCAATGCCATTTCGGGAACTGGAAATACGCAGGCTGCTCTGATACTTGAAATGGGGACTTTGGTATTCTACGCCCTTTACATTCTATGGATAGGCATAGTGGTGAAAGCACCGGTTTCTGTTTGTTTTTCTATAGAGGTGGTGTACTATAGTTTGTTACTGCTTAGCAGCATTATTTATTTGAAAAAAGCAAAATGGCAGAATAAAAAGATATAAGGTTCATAAGTTTTTTGTATTTTTGCACCCTGTTGTTATTCTGAAGGTTAGTAAAGAAGGACAGGCAATCATAATTCGTAATTTATAATTAAAGATATATGTTCGATAATTTAAGTGAGAGACTGGAACGGTCTTTTAAGATTCTGAAAGGTGAGGGAAAAATCACCGAGATTAATGTAGCGGAAACATTGAAGGATGTGCGTAAAGCTTTGTTGGATGCTGACGTGAACTATAAGGTCGCCAAAGGCTTTACTGATACTGTAAAAGAAAAAGCCTTGGGGCAGAATGTGCTTACGGCTGTGAAGCCCAGCCAGTTGATGGTAAAGATTGTACATGATGAACTGACTGCATTGATGGGCGGTGAGACTGCCGAATTGGTGTTGGAAGGTCGTCCGGCGGTTATCCTGATGTCAGGTCTGCAAGGTTCCGGTAAGACTACTTTCTCCGGTAAACTGGCCCGTATGCTGAAAACCAAGAAGAACCGTAAGCCGCTGTTGGTGGCTTGTGACGTTTATCGTCCCGCTGCTATCGAACAGTTAAGAGTATTGGGAGAACAAATCGAGGTTCCTGTATATAGTGAATTGGACAGCAAGAATCCGGTGCAGATTGCATTGAACGCTATTCATGAAGCAAAAGCGAAAGGTTATGATTTGGTTATTGTCGATACAGCCGGTCGTCTGGCTATCGACGAACAGATGATGAATGAGATTGAGGCGATTAAGAAAGCGGTCAATCCGGATGAAACATTGTTCGTTGTCGATTCAATGACCGGTCAGGATGCGGTGAACACAGCCCGTGAATTTAATGAACGTTTGGACTTTATCGGTGTTGTGCTGACCAAGTTGGATGGTGATACCCGTGGCGGTGCCGCTCTTTCTATTCGTACCGTTGTGAATAAGCCTATCAAGTTTGTGGGTACCGGCGAAAAGTTGGATGCTATCGATCAGTTCCATCCTGCACGTATGGCAGACCGTATTCTCGGCATGGGTGATATCGTGTCTTTGGTAGAACGTGCGCAGGAGCAATATGACGAGGAAGAGGCAAAGCGCCTTCAGAAAAAGATTGCCAAAAACCAGTTCGACTTCAATGACTTTTTGAGCCAGATTCATCAGATAAAGAAGATGGGTAACCTGAAAGAGTTGGCTTCCATGATTCCGGGTGTAGGAAAGGCTATTAAAGATATTGATATTGACGACAATGCATTCAAGAGCATTGAAGCCATTATTTATTCTATGACTCCGGAAGAACGTACTCATCCGGAAATTCTGAATGGAACACGCCGTACACGTATCGCAAAAGGTAGTGGAACAAGCATTCAGGAAGTAAACCGTTTGTTGAAGCAGTTTGACCAGACTCGTAAGATGATGAAGATGGTAACTGGCAGCAAGATGGCTGGTATGATGCAGAAGATGAAAAAGAAATAATCGCGCAGATTAAGATAGTAAGAAGCGGACAGCAGGAGACTTGAAAGAAGCAACCTGCTGTCCGCTTGTTTTTTATTCATACAATAAATATTTTTCGCGTAAGGAACGGTAAGCTTGTAAGTCCTTTTCCCATGCCTGGCGTATTTCGGATTCCGTTTTTCCCTGAAGTATATCCTTGCGTACCTGTGAGGTACCCATCAGCAGGTCAAACCATTGGGAACGGCTGAAGAAACGCTTTTCGGCATCCGGATATTGCTTCTGATAGAGCTGATAAAACTGCAGGAGGTATTTTAGGGAAAAGCCTTGAGGTAGCTCTTTTTTTGTACGCAAGTCAAGGCCGAAGCAGGCCTGATTCTGATGAAGCGGATGCTTGTCGAACCCTTTTAAAGAGCGTGGGGTAAACTGAAACTGGAAAAAATCCTTTAGTGCCGGAGAACCGATGACTTGGAAAGGATAAGTAGTTCCTCTGCCGATGCTTACGGAAGTTCCTTCAAAAGGACAGAGTGAGGGGTAGAGCGCAATGGAAAGATTGTTTGGCAAATTGGGAGAAGGTTTTACCGGAAGCGAGTAAGGCTGTCCGTGTTTCCATCCTTCCACTCGAATTACTTGCAAACGACATTGCAGGCCTTTACCTAACCAGCCTTCTCCATTAATCATTCCGGCCATTTCGCCTAAGGTACATCCATGAAGCAGGGGGATGGGAAGCATGCCCACAAAACTTTTGTATGCTTTTTCTCGTACCGGACCGTCTACGTAGTCACAAGGATTAGGGCGGTCCAGCACAATCAGTTCTTTTTGGTTCTCGGCACAAGCCTGCATCACGTAATAAAGCGTACTGATGTAAGTGTAGAAGCGGGCACCTACGTCTTGTATGTCGAACACTACCACATCCGTGCCAGTCAGTTGTGACGGTAGCGGTTTCTTGTTTTTTCCATAAAGTGAAAGGATGGGCACCCCCGTGCGGGTATCTTTTCCGTTTTGAATGTATTCTCCGGCATCTGCATCCCCTCGAAATCCATGTTCAGGAGCAAATACCCGTACGATTTTTACTAGACTGACCAAGGTATCCAGTAAGTGGGTTTTCCCACAAAGAGAAGTATGGTTTACTACCAGAGAAACCCGTTTTCCTTCAAGTAAGGGAAGCAGTTTTTCTAGCTGGTCAGCTCCGTTGCGCACGGTGGCATGTCCTTGCAGGGCCATAAAACAGCTTATACATGCACCCAAAATGTATTTCAAAAAGATTCTTTTCGTGTAACTCATGGAATTTTTGTAGATTTGTGATACTTTTTACAAATATAGCCACATTTATTTATGAATCCACTTGCATTGATTGACAAATATTATCCGGAAGATAATGAGTTAAAACATATTTTGCTGGTGCACAGCCGTTCGGTAGCAGACAAGGCCTTGGATATGGCACGCAAGCATCCGGAACTGAATCTGGACTTGACTTTTATAGAAGAAGCGGCGATGCTTCATGATATTGGTATTTTTATGACGGACGCAGATGGCATTTTCTGCTTTGGCAAATATCCCTATATCTGTCATGGATATTTAGGTTCGGAATTGGTGGCTCGTGAGGGTTATCCGCGTCATGCGCTGGTGTGTGAGCGTCATACAGGTGCCGGACTTTCCCTCAAGGCGATTCTGGAACGTGACCTTCCGGTGCCTCACCGTGAAATGATTCCGGTCAGCCTGGAAGAGCAGATTATCTGTTTTGCTGATAAGTTTTATTCAAAGACCAAATTGGATAAGGAAAAGAGCGTGGAGAAGGCCCGAAAGAGTATTGAAAAGCATGGGGAAGAGGGGTTGGCACGTTTTGATGCCTGGTGTAAACTCTTTTTGTAGAACTAAAAATACATTAAAAAGGAAAGCGTTGACGTTTATTTGTAGGATAATGCTTACTTTTGCACCGCATATTGCGTAAAAAGACGGTGATGACATCATTTAGAAGAACTACATATTTACTGCTATCTCTGTTTGTTTTTGGCTTTTTCTGCTCATTCTATGCCGAAGCACAGCGTGTGAGAGGAAAACGTATGCGGGGAGGAGAGAAGACCGATTCCCTTCATCGGGACTCGCTGGCGCTGGATTCGCTGGGAATGGACTCGCTGGCCGCAGATACCACAAAGAAAAAAGAACCGCTGGATGCGCCGGTCATTTATGAGGCAAGCGATTCGATTGTCTTTACGAAAGAGGGCTATGCACATCTTTATGGAGAAGGTAAAGTGAATTACCAGAACATTGAGCTGACCTCTGCGGTGATTACGATGAATATGGACAGCAGTACCGTCTATGCCACGGGAGTGACCGATACGGCAGGAGTGGAAACGGGTTCACCGATTTTCAAGGATGGAGAAACACCGTATGAATCTAAAATCATGCGCTATAACTTCAAGACCAAGAAGGGTTTCATCAATAGCATTGTCACACAGCAAGGTGAAGGATATGTCACCAGTGAGGAAGGAAAGAAAGGGGCAAACGATGAAATTTACATGCGTCATGGTAAATATACTACTTGCGACAATCACGAACATCCTCATTTTTATTTGAAACTTTCCATGGCAAAGGTACGTCCGAAGAAAAACGTAGTATTCGGACCTGCACAGCTCGTGGTAGAGGATGTGCCTCTTCCTATTGCCGTACCTTTTGGTTTCTTCCCGTTCAATAGTAGCTATTCTTCCGGTTTTATCATGCCGACGTATGGTGATGAAATGAACCGTGGTTTTTATCTGCGCGACGGTGGTTATTATTTTGCCATCAGCGACCAGATGGACTTGAAAGTATTGGGAGAAGTCTTTACGAAGGGTTCTTGGGGATTATCGGCTGCATCTAACTATAACAAGCGTTATAAATTCAGTGGCTCGTTCAATGCCAGCTATCTGGTGACAAAAACGGGTGAGAAAAACATGCCCGACTATTCTGTGTCGAAAGACTTCCGTATCCAGTGGAGTCACCGGCAGGATGCCAAGGCCAATCCGAACAGTTCGTTCTCGGCCAGTGTGAACTTTGCTACCAGTAGTTACGACCGTTCCAGTTTGAGCAGTTTGTATAACCCGCAGCAGTATTCTCAGAATACCAAGGCTTCCAGTGTGAGCTACTCACGTAACTTTCCGGAAATCGGATTGAACATCTCTGGAGCATTCAATATCACACAGAACACGCGTTACTCTTCTTTGAGCATGACGCTTCCGGACGTAAATATCTCATTGAATCGTATTTATCCGTTCAAGCGTAAAAAATCGGCAGGAGATGAGCGCTGGTACGAAAAGATTTCATTGCAGTACACAGGAAGTATTACCAACTCCATCAGTACAAAGGATAATCTGTTGTTTAAGACACCTTTGACACAGTGGGAGAACGGTATGCAGCACAAGATTCCGGTTTCGGCAACTTTCAACTTGTTCAAGTATATCAACATCGTTCCTTCGTTCAATTACACGGAACGCTGGTATTTGCGAAAAGTAAAGCAGAGCTATGATGCGAGTCCTACCTCGCGTGATCATGTGAAGCGAGATACTATCAACGGCTTCAACCGTTTGTACGATTACAACCTGTCTTTACAGATGAATACCAAGTTGTATGGTATGTACAAGCCTTTGTTCATGAAGAGCAAGGAGCTTCAGATTCGTCACGTCTTTACACCGACTGTCAGCTACACCTATACGCCGGATTTCGGTAAATCACGTTATGGCTATTACGACACCTATACTTATACGGATGAAGACGGTGAGGTGCGTACCGTAGAGTATTCTCCTTATGAAGGAGCTGTATACGGCTATCCGGGAAAGAATATGTCACAGAACATCAGCTTCTCAATTGATAACAATATCGAGATGAAGATGAAGTCGGACAAGGATACTACCGGCTACAAGAAAATCAGCTTGATTGACCAGTTAGGGGCTTCTCTTTCTTACGACGTAGCCAATAAAAAGTGGAGTGACTTGAGCATGAACCTTCGTTTGAAGCTGACCAAGAGCTATACATTTAATATGAATGCCTCATTCGCTACGTATGCATACCAGTTCGATGAAAATGGTAATGTAGTGGTGGGCGACCGCACAGAATGGTCTTATGGACGTTTCGGACGTTTCCAGGGATACAGTGGTTCATTCTCTTATACCTTGAACAACGATACTTTCAAGAAACTCTTCGGTAAGAAAGAAGAGGATGAAAAGAACAAGGACAATAAAGGTAAGGAAGAAAATGAAGACGAGGAGACAGAGGAAGAAACGGAAGAACAGAATAACAACTCCAACATGCGAAAGACGGAGAAAGCTTCTGTCGATTCAGACGGTTACCTGGCTTTCAAATTGCCTTGGAGTGTCAGCTTGAGCTATAGCTACAGTATTCGTGAGGACCGTTCGAAGGACATTAACATCAAGACCATGCGTTATCCGTATTCATTGACGCATTCATTGAACGTGTCGGGTAACTTCAAGATTGGTAGCCGTTGGAACATGACTTATTCTACCGGATACGACTTTACCTCCAAGGAGATGTCTATGACAACCTTGAACATTACCCGTGACTTGCACTGCTTTAATATGAGTTGCGGATTGGTGTTCGGTCCGTTTACTTCTTATAACTTCTCTATCCGTGCCAACTCCAGTATGCTGACCGATGCCCTGAAGTGGGATCAGCGAAGCAATACGGGTAGTGCGGTTACTTGGTATTAATCCTTTAGGAATTCTTCGGCCCGGGCCAGCGTGTCCGGTTTGCCGATGTCTATCAGTTGCAAGTCTTCTTTGATGCATCCTCCGAGCTGGAGTTGCTGGCAGGTGTGCAGATAAAAATCCATGATGGGAAATTTGCCCTTCCATGCCTCTCCCTCCATGTAATGAAACAGTTCCGGTGAAATTACATGGATGCCGCTGAACGCATATTCGCGATATTGGCCCGGTTCGTACACAAAACCTTCCGGCTTGGTTTGCAACGTGTCTTTATGAATCCAGCCTTGCAGACGGTTATCCGTATCGAACAACAGGTGGCGCGAGGTCTTGCGCGGGCTGACCAGCAGTGTAGCCAGATTCTGACTTTTCCGATGAAAATCATAGACCTCTTTCAGGTCGGCATTCGACAGGATGTCCACATTGTGTACCAAAAACGGTTCCGTTCCTGTAAAGAAGGTTGCCGCCTTTTTGATACCGCCTCCTGTATCGAGCAATCTGTCACGTTCATCGCTGATATGAATGGTCAGTCCAAAATTCTGGTTAGCTTTCAGAAAATCGATAATCTGTTCTCCGAAATGGTGAATGTTGATGACCAGTTCGGTAAATCCTGCTTCTTTCAGTTTGAGAATCACATGTTCCAGCATGGGACGTCCGGCCACCGGAACTAAGGCCTTGGGCATGTGGTCGGTCAGCGGTTTGAGCCGGGTACCCAGTCCGGCAGCAAATATCATGGCTTTCATTTGGCTTTCAGTAATTGGTCTATTTGTTGTTCCCGATGAATCAAGTGTACATTAATTTTAAATTTTTCATGCAAGTGCACTGCTGTGTGTTGGGCAGAGTACACAGAGCGGTGCTGCCCTCCGGTACATCCGAAGCAAATCATCAGGTGCGAGAACCCACGTTCCAGGAAACGCTGCACGTGGTGTTTTTTGTGCCGTACGAATGTGAAGAACAGAAAACAC
>OGZV01002783.1_pt1 | contig 13034 bp, 9 predicted proteins | sample 1576861 | NCBI WGS metagenome assembly OGZV01 (sample SAMEA3541501, study PRJEB24748) | human gut metagenome | biome: human gut; feature: human-associated habitat; material: faeces | place: China | collected 2012
GGTCATCGGGCATTATCTGAACATAAAACACTATCAGTAAGTTGGAGTCATTACCTCGTCCTCTGGACGGAATAATTCGCGTCGTACCGCAGTCGCTTAATCTCACCCCTCAGATTAGCGACAACGATTTACGTGGCCTGGAAAAAATCAGCGAATTGCTCCGTTATTCAGCGCCGGTCTGGCTGTGGCAACTGTGTGACAGCAAATGGTCGCAGGCAAAACGTACTGAACAGGCGGTAGGAGCCCGTTTCCCGCTGCATGCCAAAGCTGACGATATTAGCCGTCAGCTTGAGCTGATGCTGCCTGCATTGCGGATACAGGGGGTAAGTCAGGTCGCTGAGAACAACGGCCACGATTTCCTGCTGCGTCTGGGCCAGTACCTCAAAGACGGCGGTATCGTCCGCTGGACTCAACAACTGGTGCCATGGTTGGCTGCCTCTCAGCAGCGTGTTCCGTTGCGTGGTCTGATGTTCAGCCTGCCGGACAGTTACCCTGTTCATACTACTGAGGGGACAGCCGAACCTGAGAAATATATCCCCGAATCACAACGCCATGCCCTTGCTCTGCCCGCAACATGGCAGGGTATCGTTGATGACTGCATCCGTGTGCGTGGCCGCCGTGTCGGTATGGCCTGGGAGCAGACCCTTGCCTGGACACTGATGACCATTATTGGTATCTGGGGAGCGGGTACACTGCTGTCGTTCGCGGTCAACCGCATGCAGATAATCTCTGTTGCCGAGCAGGCGCATGCGCTGGTGGAGCATCCTTCCGTATCGGATTACCAGCTCACGGCTCTGCATACCCTGCGTAATGACGCTGGCCGCCTGCAGCACCGTATTCAGGAAGGAGCGCCCTGGTACCAGCGCTTCGGTCTGGACCATAACCAGCAGCTGCTCGATGCGTTGCTGCCCTGGTACGGCGTGGCAAACAACCGCCTGATACGCGACCCGGCGAATCAGGCGCTGACACAAAAACTCAGCGCATTGGCAAACTCTGCCCCCAACAGCGACCAGCGTGCACAGCTGGCGAAGCCGGGTTATGACCAGCTTAAAGCCTGGCTGATGATGTCTCGTCCGGATAAAGTCGACGGCGCGTTTTATGCGCAGACCCTGAAAACCGTGCAGCCGACACGAATGGGTATTTCTACCGGTCTGTGGCAAAGCCTGGCGCCGGATTTGTGGGCCTTCTACATCACCGAACTGCCTAAGCAGCCACAATGGAAAATCACACCGGATGCGCAGCTGGTCAGCCAGAGTCGCCAGCTGCTGCTGCAGCAAATTGGGCGTCGTAACGCTGAAAGCACACTGTATGAAAACATGCTCAAGTCAGTGCGTCGTAACTTCGCCGATGTCTCCCTGGAGGACATGACCAGCGGTACCGATGCGCGTCGACTTTTTACTACCGAGGAGGTCGTGCCGGGCATGTTCACCCGCCAGGCCTGGGAAGGTGGTATTCAGCAGGCTATCGAAAAGGCTGCAAATTCCCGCCGGGATGAAATTGACTGGGTGCTGAGTGATTCCCGTAAAGCCGTATCGGCGGATCTGTCGCCGGAAGCGCTCAAAGCACGCCTGACAGAGCGTTATTTCATGGACTTTGCCGGCAGCTGGTTGAATTTCCTCAACAGCCTGCACTGGAACCCGGCAAACAATATTGCGGACGTTACCGACCAGTTGACGCTGATGAGCGATGTCCGCCAGTCGCCACTGATTGCCCTGATGAATACCCTCGCCTGGCAGGGACAGACAGGCCAGCAAAGCGAAGGTCTTTCGGACTCCCTCATCAAATCGGCTAAAGATCTCGTCGGTGGAAAAGATAAACCTGCCATTGATCAGTCTGCGTCAGGGCCGCAGGGGCCGCTGGACGATACCTTTGGCCCGCTGCTGCAGCTTCTGGGTAAAAACAAAGGTGGTAATGTCATGTCGGCGGACAACTCCCTGAGTCTGCAGACGTATCTGACCCGTATCACTCGCGTGCGTCTGCGACTGCAGCAGGTGGCCAGCGCTTCTGACCCACAGGCAATGATGCAGACCCTGGCGCAGACCGTATTCCAGGGCAAAAGCGTGGACCTCACCGACACTCAGCAATACGGCAGCCTGATTTCGGCAAGTCTTGGCGAGGAGTGGAGCGGATTTGGCAGCACAATGTTTGTGCAGCCGCTGACCCAGGCCTGGGAGACCGTACTTCAGCCGTCGGCAGCCAGTCTGAATGACAAATGGAGCCGCTCGGTTGTCGCGAACTGGCAGACTGCCTTTGACGGTCGTTTCCCGTTTGCTGCCAGCAAAAGCGATGCCTCTTTACCGATGCTGGCTGAATTTGTGCGTAAGGACAGTGGACGGATAGAACGCTTCTTGTCGACAGAGCTCAATGGTGTGCTACACAAAGAGGGTAGCCAGTGGGTACCGGATAAGGTCAACAGCCAGGGACTGAATTTTAACCCGGCCTTCCTGCGGGCCATTAACCAGCTGAGCCAGCTGTCAGACATCCTGTTCACCGATGGCAGTCAGGGCATCAGCTTTGAGCTGCAGGCGCGTCCTGTGCCACAGGTGGTGGAGACGCAGCTAACCATTGATGGACAAAAGCTGCACTACTTCAACCAGATGGCCGACTGGCAAAGCTTCCGCTGGCCGGGAGAGACTTACAAGCCGGGAACGATGCTGACATGGACCACGGTCAACGCCAGTGCGCGTCTGTTCGGGGATTACAGCGGGACCTGGGGCTTTATCCGCTGGCTGGACTTGAGCAAGCGTCAGCAGCTGGACCGCAGCCAGTGGATGATGAGCTTTACCGCACCGGATGGTCGCACCCTGCAGTGGGTGCTGCGCTCCCAGCTCGGAAAAGGCCCGCTGGCGCTGTTGGATCTGCGTGGTTTCACGCTGCCGGATCACATATTCAGTGTCGACAGCGCGGCCACCGCTCAGGCGCTGATGGCTAATACGGAAAACAATGACATGGAGGGCGTCGAATAATGAGCACATTGCAGAATTTGGTTATCGCCTGTCAGGCTGACGATGCTCAGCTGCGTGAACAGGCGCAGACGCGCACGGATAACTGGCAGCCCTGGCTTGCTCCGGTAAGCGTAGCCAGTCCGACCGGGGAAGACCCGGGATATGACGATGATTTTCAGCGTATCCGCGAAGAGGTTAATAAGCTCTCTGGTATTGATACCGAACTGATATGCACGCTTGCTGAAAAGTTACTGACCACCACGGCCAAAGACATCCGTATTGCGACCTATTACTGCTGGGCGCGATTGCACCAGGATGGCGAAGCCGGCTTTGCCGAAGGGCTTGAACTGCTTGCCGGATTATTGCAGCGCTACGGCATGCAGCTTCACCCGCAGCGGGACCGAAGCCGCAAGGCTGCACTGGAATGGCTTGCCGGTAGCCGTGTCCTGGACAGTCTGTCACTGTTTCCGGAGGTCATCCGCGAGGATGCACAGCGTACCGCCGGGGCCTTGCTGCTCATCAGTACCCGTCTGGAGACCGAGCCGGAAGCATCGCGGCCAGAGCTGAATGCCCTGTACAGCGGGCTGGAGTCTCGCCTGATGAAGGCCGGGGGTGTGGATGCCGTGGTACCGCAGAACGCAGGGAATAAGGCGCAGTCACAGCCCTTTACGCATGCGACCGAGTCAGATGCGCCGGTTCTGAACCGCATCACCTCCGGTCAGGATTTGCTGGCCCAGGCCCGTACCCTGACGGGATATCTGCGCGAGCAGCCTGATGGCTGGCTTGCCGCACACCGGCTGATGAAAAGCCTGCGCCATGACACGCTGAGAGCGATCCCTGCACCGGATGCCGAAGGGAAAACACGTATCGAACCACCGCGGGCTGACCAGCGGGCAATGCTTAAACGGTTGTACCTGCAGCAGAGCTGGCTGGAGATACTGGAGCAGGCGGACAGCAGCTTCTCGCGTGGTGCTAATCACCTCTGGCTGGATTTGCAATGGTATATCCACCAGGCTCTGGTGAAATTGGGGCACGATGTGCTGGCCGATATCATCATCGCCGATCTGAAAGGGCTGCTGAGCCGTCTCACAGGGCTTGAAACGCTGGCCTTTAATGACGGAACGCCGTTTGCCGATGAGGTCACGCTCAACTGGATAAATCAGAGCGTGCTGGACGATTTGTCCAACTGGCGGGATGAGCCGGTCAGTGCTGCTGGTGAGACAGATAACGATATCCTGCTCCTCGAGCCGGAAGCGCTGGAGAAAGCGGACACTGACGGTCTGGATGCCACACTTCACTGGCTCCAGACCCGTCCTAGTTGCGACTCTACCAAAGACAAATGGCTGCTGCGCCTGCTGATGGCCCGCATAGCCGAGCAAAAGGGTAAAAATGAGCTGGCCCTGCATCTGCTGGGTGAACTCGATAGCGCCGCACGGTCAATCACCCTCACGCAGTGGACACCGGCGCTGTTATTTGAAGTGAAATCCCGTCGCCTCAGACTGCTACGCATGAAAGCTACACGCAGTGAAACCGATAAATCACGTCTTCAGCCTGAGATGGACCAGCTTCTTGCCGGTCTGATTGCGCTCGACCCGGCAAGCAGTGCGGTGCTTTGCGGATAAAAACGCCTGGCTACCTTTAACATTCCTAAATTCAGGTTTTTTATGGACGACTTAACCCTGCGTTATTACGACGCTGAAATGCGCTATCTGCTGGAAGCCGGCGAAGAGTTTGCCCGTGCTCACCCCGAGCAGGCGGCAATGCTCAATCTCGATAAAGCGGGCGCGCGCGACCCGTATGTGGAGCGCCTGTTTGAGGGCTTTGCCTTCCTGATGGGACGGCTTCGCGAGAAGCTCGATGACGATCTGCCGGAACTGACCGAAGGGCTGGTTAGCCTGTTGTGGCCGCATTACCTGCGCACCATTCCGTCGATGTCGGTGGTGGAGTTCACCCCTGACTGGCGTGAGATGAAAGAGCCGATGCGTATCGTCAAAGGCTTCGAGGTGAACTCACGGCCCATCGGTGAGAAGGGAACACGCTGCCGCTACACCACCACCAGAGAGATGACCCTTCAGCCGCTGGCGCTGGAGCAGGCCCGCCTGTCGACTGACCCTGACGGGCGTTCGGTCATCAGCCTGCGTTTTAACTGCAGCCTCCTTGCCGACTGGAGCCGTGTCGATCTCAGCCAGATCCCATTTTACTTCAATGCTGACGCACCGCTGGCCTGCGCCATGCATGAAGCCTTTACCATGAACACGGCCCGTCTCTGGCTGCGCATGCCGGGTGACACGGACAGAAGACCGATGGACGGGTATTTCACCGCACTGGGGTTTGGTGATGATGACAGGCTGTGGCCGAAGGGAGACAGCAGTTTCAGCGGCTACCAGTTGCTGCTGGAGTATTTCACCTTCCGCGAGAAATTCATGTTCACCGGCCTGCGTGGGCTGGAGACCGTACTCTTTCCGGCTGAACTCCCCTGGTTTGAAATCGAGGTGGTGCTGGCAGAGCGTTGGGAGCATGATTTCAGCTTTACCGAAAAGCATCTGCGCCTGAACTGTGTGCCGGTGATTAACCTGTTCCCGCTGGAATCTGACCCGCTGACGCTAAACTCCCTGCAGACCGAATACATGCTGCGCCCGATGCGCGTGCAGGATGGCCATACCGAGATATATGCGGTGGATTCGGTTATGTCATCGAGCCAGCATACCTACGTGCCATTTTCAAGCTTCCGCCACAAGGGCGGAATGATGCGCCATGAAGCCCCGGAATATTACTACCACACCCGCGTGCGCCGTGGCCCGTCGGGGTTGCATAACACCTGGCTTATCCTCGGCGGGGAAGCGTTTGATAACCACACGGTGCCGGAGGATGAAAGTCTGTCGCTGACGCTAACCGGCACCAATGGCCAACTACCTCGCAGAGCGTTGCAAAGTACCGTGCTCGATACAGTGATGAAAACCACTTCAGCCAGTATCGCCGTGCGTAACCTGTGTGCGCCGACGCTGCCTTGTTATCCCCCGGCGCAGGATCGCTTTCACTGGCGTGTGCTGAGCCATCTCGGCAGCGGTTTCCTGTCGATGATGGACAATGCCGACGTGCTGCGCGGCACGCTGGCGCTGTACGAGTGGACCGACAGCGAGATGAACCGCCGTCGTCTGGAGGCGATTATCGATGTGAAGCACAGTGAAACGGAACGCTTTGAGCAGGGATATCTGGTGCGCGGGGTGCAGATTGAGGTGACGCTTGAGAGCAACGGCTTTGCCGGGCGCGGCGATATCTGTCTGTTCGGCGAGATGCTGAGCCGCTTCTTTGCACTGTACACCGATATCTATCTGTTTAACCGCCTGATTATTATTCTGCAACCGACCGGAGAGCGCCTGGAATGGGAAGAGAAGCACAACCGCCGCATTCCCGGCTGACCCCGCGGCTGGAGGCCGATCTTCACCGCATCAACTTTTATCGTTTATGCCAGCTACTGGAGAAGCGCCATCCGGACAGGCCGCTGATGGGCTCTACCAGCCATCCGGCGGATGACCCGGTACGCTTTGCGCCGCATCCTGGGATGGGGTTCCCGGCCAGTGAACTGAAGGCTGTCGAGTATGACGAGGATGATGACAGCAGGCCACCGCTTATCCGCACGACCTTTATGGGGATGTACGGTGTTGATTCGCCTCTACCGACCGCCTATCTCGATGACATTTCCCAGCGCCGGGAAGGACATGAGGCGCTGCAGGGGTTTCTGGATATTTTCAGTCATCGCATCCTGACGCAGTTTTACCGCGTCTGGCGTAAATACTCGTATCCGGCCACGTTTGAGCCAGGGGGAACTGACTCCATTTCGCAGTCGCTGCTGGGTCTGGTGGGGCTGGGCATACCAGGCACCGCGAACCATATAGCCACGCCAGTGTCCCGCTTTCTGGCGCTACTGGGTGTGCTGCAGCAGCCGGGCAAAACTCAGGAAGGGATGCAGGCACTGGTGCGCCTGCTGGCCCCCGATACGACGGTGCAGGTGAGTCCGTATTGTCTCCGGCCTGTAGAGATTGAAAGGCCGCTGGGTTTTTACGGTGACGAAGCGTTTCTGCTTGATGGCAATACGCCTCTGGGTGACGAAGCGATGGATGCCAGCAGTCAACTGCAGATTGCGCTCACGACGGATAACGAACAGGAAGCGCAGGGCTGGAAACCGGACGGTCTGTTGTATCAGGACTTTCTGGTGATGCTGCGGGTTTATCTCGGGTGGCGTTTTAAGGCAAAAATTACTCTGACCACCCGGACCTGCCTGCTGGCTGCGCCGCCGCTCGGTGAAGGTCGCTTCTGGCTGGGGATGAATGGCGTGCTGGGCGCGGAAGACGAATATCTCCTGGACGATATCCCGCAGACCTTCACGACGGAACTGGGCTATTACACCGGCCTGCAGCCCTCAACACCACAACAAGGAAACCGACGTGTTACGTACAAATTCAATTAAGACTTCGCGCTGGCTGCTACCGCTGCTGACATTCAGCCTGGCAGGCTGCGGGGTGACGCAGAGCGTCACCGATGGCACTAAATCGGCGTTTAACGCCGTGTTCTACAAAAAAATCAAGGTGCTGCACCTCGATTTCACCGCACGTGAGGCGCTGAACACCGACTCCCGTGAAAGTAACTCGCTGTCTCAGCCGGTGGTGATAAGGGTTTATCAGCTCAAAGACCGCAAAACCTTTGATAAGACGGTGTATCAGCAGTTGCTTCAGGATGATAGCACCATTCTGAAAGACGACATGCTGGCCAGTCGTGATGTCGTGGTGAAACCGGGTGGCGATGCAAACCTTGATATGCCAATGGAAGAAAAGGCGCAGTTTGTCGCGGTGGTAGGGCTCTTCCGCCATCCGGATATGGACAACAACGCCTGGAAGCAGGTTATCAAACGCAGTGACCTGGATCCGGATAAACCACGTATCCTGGAAGCAGGTGATAACTCTCTGACGCTACAGCCGCTTAAGGAAGACTGATGCCCTACGGACATAACGCGCCTTCGCTGTATGAAATGTTAATGGGAAATTTTACAGGCGGACTCAACCTTAGTCAGGTCAGTGAAGAAAATCAGGTCATCCTCTCGGTGCTGGATAACATGCAGCGCGTTCTCAACTGTCGTGCCGGTACGCTGTCGCACCTGCCAGACTACGGGCTGCCGGATATGACCAAAATTCTGCAGGGCATGCCGGGAACGGCCCATGAGCTGATGGGCACATTATCTGCCGTCCTGCTCAAGTATGAACCCCGCCTGAAAAAAATAACCGTTGTCCTGCTGGAACAGAACGTCCCCGGCGAACTGCGTTATGCCATTGACGCAGAACTTAAAGGGATTGGTCTGGTGCGCTACGGGACTGAGTTTATGCCCGAAGGACGGGTCCTGTTAAGGCATCTCAGGCAACAACAATATCTCGATACGACCCTCCGTATATAAGGTTTGATAACATCATGTCAGTAAAATCACAGTTCCTGAAAAAGTTGCAGGCACGACAACCTGCACCAGTTCCTGCCATCAGCAAGAGTCAGGCTGATATTGCAGAGTTTCGCCAGCGGATGGCTCAGCTTCAGGAGCAAATGGACGCGTGGCTGACGGATACGGGACTGAATGTGGAGCCACTGACCGTATCCGTTCCGGATCTGCTGGTGGAGGGCGGGGCTTTTGAGATTTCCGGTATTGTTCTGCGTTATGACAGCCGGGCAGTAAAATTTATGCCGATCTTTCTGTATGGACAGGGCGTCGCCGGTTGTGTCGAGGTGACTTTCTGTTCTGGGGACAAGGTGATTTCTCAAGGACGCCTGTTCATGCGGGTGGGGAACGCAAATGGCTGGATCTTTACTCCCCCTGATACCTCATCCCGATCCGGACAACTATTTGATGAAGGTGTGTTTTTCGGTCTGATTTTAGCGCTGCTGCCATAGCGATAACATTCATTCCTTTAATGCGTCATTGCATTTTAAATCGCCAAATAGCCCTACAGATCAACTAACGAAATTAACCGAAACGGATATGCAGGCCCTCCAGGATGACCACACATATAACGTTAAAAACCGGCGGTGACCCGCGCACGCTGCCAGATTACGCCGCCCTCCGCGATGAACTCAGCAAGCTGACGCATCCTGCTCGCCCGGATGTGAACTGGCAATATGTCGAAAGACGCTGTCTCTCTCTGTTCGAACAGAACGGTGTGGAGTTGCAGACTGCAGCCTGGTACACCTTTGCCCGGACTCATCTGTCGGGGTTAGCTGGCCTGAACGAAGGGTTGGCGATTCTGGAGGCCCTGATTAGCCATCAGTGGGACGTTTTCTGGCCGAAGACATTACATGCTCGTATGGAAATTCTTAGCGGCTTGAGCCAGCGCCTGCAGCAGCGCATGCGTATACTTCCACTCAACAACAGCCATCTCAGTGAGCTTTATAGCGCTGAAGCGTTGCTTACCCGGCTGGGTTCGGTGCTCCAGCGCCTTGAACTGAAGCACCTTAGCCAGTTCGATACATTACGAACGTTGGTACGTTCGAATGCTGAACGGCTGGAAATCCGTAATGACGCATCAGATTTGAATGCGATTAAGCTGCCCGGTCGTGACTTACCTCAGGAGAGGGCGGAATCGGTTGGCGAAGTGAAATGGGTCTATGTTGTGCAGCCGGAAAATCAGCCAAATGCAGAGGATCGTAGGACAGCCCACGGAGCTGCCAGAGCATGGAAACCCTTTGTCGCCGGGATGTGTTCTATGCTGGCGATCGGCGTCGCCGTGGCGTGGGGAGGGGGCTTTCTGTCCAGACCCGATCCCTTAACGACTCAGGCTATTGCCTCGCTGGCGCCGTTACCTGAAGTGCTTGCACCTGTTCAGCAAGACGCGTTAGCACAGCAAGGTACTTTACCGTCCACATTTATCACTGAAACGCAACAGCAGCTTGCCCGACTGGATAAGCTGCCTCCTGACTGGAATATTTCCTACAGCCTTCAGTTGTTAGCGCAACTCCAGACAGTGCGGCCGGAGGAGGCGAAGCCGCTCGCCGTGCAGTGGCAGCAAAAATTTAACGCGGCAGCGTTGCCTGTCGACGCTATGAACAGTTGGTATGAGGGAATGATGAAGCTTCAGCAACTGAGTCATCGGCTGAGCAGTCTGGATGAGCAAAAAGGAAAATATATCACGGTGAGTGAGCTTAAGTCGGTGATTTTTTCGACTATACAGTCATTTAACCAAACAATACCGGCTGAAGAACAACTCCGACGCCTGTCACAGCATCCAGCCGGAGATGCGCTTCCTGAAGCCGAAAAGACCCAGTTGGAGTTGCGCCTAAGACAGCTTGCTGCGCGTTACGCTCAAATAAAACAGGATTCTTCTGCTCAGTGAATTCTGGCGATAGACAGGTGAATGCGCGTGAAGGTCAAAGTGTCCCTGCAGGAATCGAAAATTTAGTTAATTATTTGTTTTTTAAGTATCTATTCCCATGATTTTTTTGGGATACCATCATGGATACCATCAGTTGATAAAAACGTCTCATTGAAACCATAGGAATCAGCTTGTTTCATTAGTTCAAATAACGCACAGATGAGTTGAAGAGCTATGGAACAGTGGGCCGTCAAATTTGCAAGGATGCTGAAAAAACGCCCAAAAAGTTATCACACCCTACGCATTATAAAATGCAATTTACCACTCAGCGCCAGCTCTGGAAGCGAGGGGTATAAATGTAAACCTGAAGGGCTTTAAATTTCCGCTAGTCCGCACCATAACAGGATTTAAAAGTGTATTCCATCGCCCTTTATGACATAAAGATATTCTATCTCTAAAAGCGTTTGTCGAATCGAATTTGAAAAAAAGACTGTCCGCAGTAGGCAGACAGTCATGAAAATTGTTATTAACGGCACAAAAAATTTCAGATATCTTATTTTAAAGTGTCAATGTTGCCAATGTTCATCAGCGTTTTATAACTTGCCGGGCCTCTTCCGTACCCATAATTTTGTTTTTCATGCAGTGCTTGTTTCTCTTGTATTTTGTATCTGAAGTCGTCAGCACTATCAATCCCAAGTGCTTCTTTCAGCTTTATAAAACCTTTATGCTGTGTTGCCCGTAAGAAAATATTAGGGACCGCATTGTAGCCAGCGTAAGGTGTGGTGGCTGCGTACCAATATATTCCATCATGACAACAAGAATATGCCAAGCATAATATGTCAGCTTCTATGATGTCAGTGAAGGTAATGTCGCTTCGATCTGCATTTCGCTTAATGAACTCAATCACTGGGCTATAAAATTTTCTTTCCGTGCTCAAAGCGTGTTGTATTGTGTTTGAACTTGTGAAAAACGAATCAAACGAAACGAAATCTTGTTTGCTGGATAATTCACTTTCTTGAGCTAAAAAGTGAGTGGAAAGAATTTCATTTATTAATTTAAATTTACCTTTCTTTATCATGCTTGCAATAAAATAAAGGAAAGCCTCATAAATAAATATGCTTTGAGCATCAAACCAATTTGTTTGGTATGTGCCAATGCCTGCTGGGACTATAGGCAAAGTAAGCAACCTTTCCAGGAACGAAACAAAGATATCAGTTAAATCTTTTTCCTCTGTAAATTCTGCCTCTAATAGAAACCACTCACAATAAAGGTTTCTAATTGGCTTCATGGCTGCAGTATCATTAACAATTTTATTAGCTAAAAATTCATATGTTGAAGATTCTGGAGCTGTTCTGACTCTTAAATCATCAAGGTATGAAAATGCAGATGCTAAAAAATCATTTCGATAATGAGTAATTCCTTTTTTATTTTGTAGTAATGCCTGTTTAAGACCGTTAAATTTTGTTAGAGGCTCGCTTGTAGGTTCATACCGTGTTTCATTAAGAAAAGAGGGACGTGGGCCTAACTTAGGTTTTTTATGTAACGGTTGACCATGCAAAAGCCTTACTAACTGTTCCCAATTTTCATTTTCTTTTTCTGGGGATGAAAAATCTATCCCAATCAAGGAACTCATAAATACAGGTAGGTATGGCTCTCCATGCTCATCAAGCTCACATAAAATTGGAATGAATTTAGTTTGCGCGACCTTAGTGTACACTTGTTGAGAGATTATTTGAGATTCGGTTCCAACCCCTCTTATTTTTTGGTCTGCCTTTTCGGTGTAAGCTTTGTCGCACATGACAAGTACATTAGTAATGGTGCTGTCGACAACAAGCTTTTCCATAAAAGCGTTTTTATCGTGGCCCTCTTTCAGATCATAAATATCTATTATTACATCAACGCCATCGCCGATTAACCTGTCGGCAATCTGCTTAACTCGTTCTCTATGTGCCAGTGAAGACCAGCTGTATGAGATAAAAATCTTTGGTTCCATTATCGTCCCTTAACACGAGCTATCTTTTGTAACATACAATACTTCCACTCTGAACATGGAACAAGTATGAAAAATGGATTGAGGGTCACACTTTTAATCTCATCAATTTAACCGTAACTTCCAGTGTAACGTGATAGTTTTTATACATATAAATGGGTTTAAGTAACGATAATCACTACCATGTGATTGAGAAAAACGACGGCAAGGAACAAACATCCTTGACTAAAATAAGACTTGCTGTCGAACTTTGTATGCAATCCAAAATTTTTTACTCTCCTTGTTATGCCATTATGACGCGTCAGAGCGTCTCTGAGTTCACTACATTGCCAGCCTCCGTTCAGTGATTGTCACATTGTTGTACCTTACCACCGCGCGTGTGCTGTGAGCATCATACTATGAACATCAACCGGCAGGGCTCAAACGCACACTCCAACCCGAAATCTCGCACTCGTAGCCCCGCCACGCCTGCCCGCTTTATGTAGTGGTTTTCATGCACCTGCATGAGTGTCGTTGGGTCGCGCCGTGGCTGTTCTGACGTACATTCACTGTTTGCATGAGACTCATGCGTTTTCATGCAGTATAGACATGCACTCAGGCTACAGACATCAAAAACCCGGCACAGGCCGGGCTTAAGTGAGCTGTTCTGTTCAGATCAAAACAGTTTTCTTTTTTTCCTGTCATCATGTGAGCCTGATACCGGCGCTGAACCGGCCAGGCTCATCACGTCGTCCCGGAATCTCAGCGGCAATA
>OGZV01002793.1_pt1 | contig 13001 bp, 14 predicted proteins | sample 1576861 | NCBI WGS metagenome assembly OGZV01 (sample SAMEA3541501, study PRJEB24748) | human gut metagenome | biome: human gut; feature: human-associated habitat; material: faeces | place: China | collected 2012
CAGATGCCGTGCCGCAGCCGCCGGAGCGGTGCTTAAGCCGTTAGGCGGGAATTGTACGGTGTTGCCTTAACGGAATTCTATCATTTTTGCAAGATAAGGAGCCATGCCTTGCCCAACCCCGATACTTACGGCATTTACCTGCACATCCCTTACTGCCGCAGCAAATGCCGCTATTGTGATTTTTACTCTGCCCCCGGCACGCGCGGGGTGCCGGATGAATATGTAACCGCACTGCTGCGCGAACTTTCCAAAAGCTCCCGCAGACCGGACACGTTATATTTTGGCGGCGGCACCCCCGCCCTGTTGCGGCCGGACCAGGTGCACCAACTGATCAAAGCCGCCGCCCCGCTGCCGGGTGCGGAGATCACGCTGGAAGCCAACCCCGATGTAGTGACGCCGGAAAATCTGGCTGGTTTTGCAGCCGCCGGGGTAACCCGCATCAGCTTTGGGGTACAGAGCGCAGACGACGCCCAGTTGCGCCGCCTGGGCCGCACCCACACCGCTGCTGCCGCCGCGCAGGCGTTTGACTGGGCGCGGGAGGCAGGCTTCCGGGAGATCTGCGGGGATATTATGCTGGCGCTGCCCTATTATTCCACCGCGGAGTTTGATAAAACCCTTGCCCTGCTGCAGGCGGGTGGCTGCCCCCATATTTCGGCCTACCTGCTCAAGATCGAGCCCGGCACCGCCTTTGGCCGCAACCCGCCGCCGGGCCTGCCGGATGCCGACGCCGCCGCGGAGTTTTACCTGTACGCCGTGCAGCGTCTGGCGCAGGAGGGCTACCGGCAATACGAGATCAGCAACTTTGCCTGCCCCGGCCACGAAGGGCGGCACAATCTGCTGTATTGGAACTGTAAAGATTACTGGGGCATTGGTCCGGCGGCCCACAGCTGCCTGGGCAGTGTGCGCCGCTTTTGGCCCAATGACACCGCTGCTTTTATTGCCGGGACTATTCAAGAGCAGTACGAAGGCCCCTGCAACGCCGAGGATTACCTGATCATGCAGTTGCGCCTTTGCAGCGGGCTAAATCTGACCGAGTATGCGGCCCGGTACGGCGTTCGGTTCGATGCCGGCCAGATGGCATTTTTGCGCCACTGCGCCGCCAGCGGCTATGCTGTGCTGGATGGCGATACCCTGCGGCTGACGCCGAGTGGCATGATCGTGCAGAATGCTATTCTGGAAGAACTGATTTGATTTTCAAAAATATCCGCCGTCCATATGGGTGCTTTGGGCCACTGGCTGGTCGTGCAGCCCCATCGAAACACCCAGTGCTTCATCCACGCGGCGCATGTCATCTTCCGGAATGCGCCCGGCGCGCTCCCTCAGGCGGCGTTTATCCAGTGTGCGAATTTGTTCGGTCAGCACAATGCTGTCTTTGGCCAGGCCGCAGCGGTTGGCCCGCACGCCGATATGGGTGGGCAGGCGGTTTTTATCCTGCCTGCTGGTGATGGCGGCAGCGATCACGGTAGGGCTGTGCCGGTTGCCGATATCGTTCTGAATGATAAGTACCGGCCTGACTCCCCCCTGCTCCGACCCAACCACCGGGCTGAGATCTGCATAAAACACTTCACCTCTGTGCACTTCCATAACAAAACCTCCCTGCTGATACTGCAATGCGTTCTGTTTACAGTATAAGCAGGGAGGCTTTATTTTAATCATGAATCGGTGGGGCAAAAAAGCATTGCGATTCTATCTGGCGGGGAATGCAAGTGGTTGCCATATGCCCAACATGCGGGACAGCAAGCATCGTCCCCTACAAATGATTTGCAGCGTTTGCTGCAATCAGCAAGGTTTCCATGCGCCGGGGAGGGGCCTTGAAATGTACCGCAAACCACACAAATGCTTTGCCGTGCTTTACTGCTTGCGGCAAACCATTTATCACTCCACCCGTTCCAACACCACAAACGCACCGGCAAGGCCGGCCTCATGGGTCAAGCTCAAATAAGCCTGCAAATGATTCTGCGCCATGAAACGGGCGGCTTTACCGGTAAATTCCAGGTAAGGCGCACCGCTTGGCTGGCGCAGGGCGGCGATTTCCGCCATGGAGAACCCGGAAAGGCCGGTGCCGCAGGCTTTCAAAAATGCTTCTTTTGCAGCAAAGTTGGCCGCGGCGGTTTCCGCCTGCTTCTTGCCCGTATGGGCGACAATGAGCTCCTGCTCCGCCGGGGTATACACATGCTGCAAAAATGCCGGGCGGGCAATGCCCTTTTCAATCCGGCCCACATCACACAGGTCTGTGCCAATGCCGTAAATCACAGCAGGCCCTCCTTTTCCAGCGCGGCCAGCAGGGCAGCTTTCTCGTTGGGCAGGCGGCCCTCCATCACGGCGCGCAGCAAGGTGTTCAGTGCCTTACCCACCGCGGGACCGGGGGCGATGCCTGCATCCATCAGGCTGGCCCCGTTCACGGCAAGCTGGCCTACCGTATAACAGGCGGTAGCCGAAAGTTCCAGCATCCGTCCCTCAAAAGCGCGCACCTGCTGTTCGCGCTGCATCACTCCCGCATTGCGGGCATGGGCGGCAAGATCCGCGAGCTTCAGGCGGCAAAGGCGCTGCAAAAATGCGGCACCATAGCGGTTCAGCATGTTCAGGATGCCGGCATCATCGCTGGGCAGGGCACCATCGTGGATAGCAACCAGCGCGCTGGCGCTTTCCACAAGATAAGTAGGCGCCTTGAGCCGCAGCAGGATGCTGCGCGCCATTTTACTTCCGGCCTGGTTGTGGCCGGGGAAATGCGCCGCGCCGTCCGGGCCGACGGTGCGGCATTCCGGCTTGGCCAGATCATGCAGAAAAACACTCCACCGCAGAATGCGGGCATTTTTATCGTCCATGCCCGCCACATCCAGCAGTTCCACCGCCACGGCGGTGTGCTGCCACACATCATAGCAGTGCCAGCGCCCCGGCTGGGTGCAGCCGATGCATGGCTCAATCTCCGGCACCGCCCCGGCAAGAATCCTGCCATAGCGGCTCAGCACTTTGCCCGCAGCGGGGGCGGCCAGCAGCTTATCCAGCTCAGTATAAATGCGCTCGGCGGAAATATTCTGGATGCTCTGCCGCATGTCCAGCGCGGCGCACTCGGTGGCTTTCTCCAGAGCAAAATCCAGCTGGGCGGCCAGCCGCACCGCGCGCAGGATGCGCAGGGCGTCCTCGGCAAAACGTTCTTCCGGGTCGCCCACGCAGCGCATCAGGCAGGCGTGCAGGTCACTGCGGCCGCCGTACAGGTCGATCAGTCCCTCGCCGGGGGCATAAGCCATGGCGTTGATGGTAAAATCCCGCCGGGCAAGATCCGGCTGCACCTGCGGCACAAACTGCACGGCATCCGGGTGGCGGCTGTCATGGTACTGGCCATCCACACGGTAGGTGGTGATTTCGTAGGGGGTGCCACCCACGATGACGGCAACGGTGCCGTGCTTTTCCCCCGTTAAGATCTGGCGGTAGGCGGAAAACACCGTCCGCACCTGTTCCGGTCTGGCAGAGGTGCATATATCCCAATCGCCGGGGGTACGCCCCAGCAGGCTGTCCCGCACGCAGCCGCCTACGACATAAGCTTCAAACCCGGCACGGCGCAGTGCCCCCAACAGGCGGGATGCCGCTGCGGGAATGCTGATTTTGATTTGCGGTTCATGGCCAGACAAAGCGGTCACTTCCCCTCTGCAAGTATTTCAGCCGCACGGCGGTTTATCAGCCAAAGTTCCATTCTTCGGCAAGGTCTACGCAGCAGGCCACACAATCGCCTTCCTCACGCAGGGCGGCAATCTTAGCTTCAGCTGCTTCGGCATCCGGCATCCAGGTAACAATAAAAAAGTTCTCCGCCGGAACGCCGTAATACACCCAGGTGCCATCGGCACGCACCAGGTCTGCCAGGTGGTCCAGTTCCTCGCCGTCGGTCAGGCCCTGGCCTTCTTCGGCGTAAATCATTTCCGGCTGCACCTGCATGGAATCGATCACGGTAATGCTGCTGTTGATGTAAGTATCGCGGTCGGTGCTCTGGTCGCTGTTTTTCCACGCGGTGGCAAACGCTTTTACAAGCAGCTCCCGCACTTCCAGCATTTTATCGCCTTGCTGATACATGATAACTCTCTGCCTTTCCATTTATAAATATATGAATACAGTATAACACGAAACAGGCCTGCACGCCATAAGAATAGAAAGAATTTTGGCGCGCGCTCCGTAGGGCAATGCCGAGCAGTGCTTTACCCCCGCCGCATATACAAAATCGGGTACGGGCCGCCCTGTTCATCCAGCTCACTGCGGCGGTATACGGCAAAGCCCATGTGCCGGTAAAAACCGGCTGCCGCCGGGTTCTGCTCGTTCACGGTCAGCTCACTCACGCCGTACTGCTCCATGCCAAGGCACAGCAGGCGGGCACCAAGGCCCTGGCCGCGCGCCTCCGGGTCCAGAAAGAGCATTTCCAGCCGGTTCTCCTGCACGCCCATAAAGCCGACCGGTGTGCCGCTTTCATCCTGCGCAACAATCAGGTGTTCCACCCCGCACAGGGCCTGCGGAACATAAGTACGGATAGCGGCAATTTCCGGCGCAGACAAAAACAGGTGGGTTGCCTGCACAGAGCGCTGCCATACCTCCACCAGCTGTTGGACCAGCTGCGGGGGCCGGGCAGAAACTTCGGCTATTTTCACGGTGATATCCTCTCTTTTGTTTTATGCCCTAAATCCTGTAATAACAAACAACGGGGAGCTGCCAGGCAGTCCCCCGTTGCTTGTTATTATTTAGTTGAACTTAAAGATTTTTTGCGCCACATGGTAGCCCCACAGGGTGATCTTGTGACCCAGCGTACCGGGCAGGTTGCAGGCACCGGCGACGGAATAGCGGCACTTGTTGTACACGCGCTCATCGTGGTTTTTCAGGTACTGCCACAGCTCGGTCTTTTTTTCAAAAGCCTCCGGGCGGCCATCCATCGTCAGGAACACGCTGGAGATCGCCATCATCATGGACAGATAGTTGAACATGTAGGCGCGCAGCTTTTTCTGTCTTTCCGGCAGAGCATACAGATCCACCGCGTCGATCATGATCTTGGTCACGCGCAACTGCTGGTCCACGCGCTTGACCATCACGCTCTCATTCACGCTCTGGTCATCACGGCCAATAAAGTAACGGTACAGGTCAATATCCATATAGTACAGACGCTGGCAGAGCGGCAGCGGCTGGTAGACGAACACGTTATCAACATAGAAGGTATGCTTGGGCAGCTCCAGGCCGCTGTCACGCAGGATCTGGGTGCGGTAGATGACGGTGTGCATCAAAATGTTCTGGCTCGGCGGGAAATGGCCGATCTCATCCCAGGCAAACACACGGTCCTGCGGCAGAATACTCTTGTAGCTGACGGTGTGGTGGGTGTTATCCACCACATGCTCGTACACATAGTTGCACATCAGCAGGTCCACCGGCTGCTCCATGGCGGCAAAACCGCGCAAGGTCTGCATGACCTTTTGCAGAGCTTCGGCATCCAGCCAGTCGTCAGAGTCCACGACTTTGAAGTACATACCGCTTGCGTTGCGGATGCCCTGGTTGACACCCTCGCCATGGCCACCGTTTTCCTGGTGGATGACCTTGACGATGTTGGGGTATTTTTCAGCATAGGCATCGGCAATTTTGCCGGTGTCGTCCTTGGAGCCGTCATCTACAAGGATGATCTCGGCCTCCTCCCCGGCGGGCAGCAGCGTTTCTACGCAGCGGTCCATATAGGCTGCGGAATTATAACACGGTACGGTAAAGGTGATCAGCTTCATAACAGGCCTCAATTCTTATAGTTTCATGCTTATTTGCGGGGTGCGGGGCCGGTCTGCTGCACATTTTGCAGCCAGTCCTGCCAGGTGCGGCTGGCAAAATCCGCCGTTTGGGTAATCTGCGGCCAGAACTCTGCCATTGGCTCATCATAAATGCCAACGGTGGCGAAACCGGCGGCGCGTGCGGTGGCAATCCCCACGGGGGAATCCTCAAACACGGTTGCCTGCACGGGGTTCTGCACACCAAAACGGTGCAAAGCATCCAGATATACATCCGGCTTCTTTTTGCCGTCAGGGTTCTTGCAGTCCACCGCAAATTCAAACCAGCGCATAAGCCCGTGGGAGGTCAGCGCGGCTTCGATCAGCGGTGTTTCGGTGCCGGATGCCACGCACATGCGCACACCGCGTGCGTGCATGGCTGCCAGCACCTGCTCAACGCCCGGCTTTACGGTGGCTTCCTGCGCATAGCCGTACCGCGCTTCGGCACGGATCAGCTCTGCGCATTCAGGCTCCGTCAGCGGCACGCCAAGCCGCTGCACAAACATCGCGGCGGTTCCTTCCACCGTAAGAGTCATGTTGGCCATGCGCTGTTCATGGGTGATGGTTTTGCCATATTTTGCAAGGATGCGGTCCGTTACATGGTCCCACATGCCGGTGGAGCACAACAGGGTGCCATCCATATCAAAAATTGCGTAAGGGGTCAGTTCCACGGCGTACCTCACAATCGTTTTGGGGTGCAAAATTGTACCCTGCAATAAGCAATACGTTTTAAGGATACTAAATTTTGCAAAAAAAAACAACCCCTCCGGCATAACCATTGCCGGAGAGGCCGCGCACCGGGTGGGTGGCCTGGTGCCTGCTTGCTTGTTTCAAGGTGCAACAAACAGTATTATGGTGAATCAATCATCCATATCTTATTTATGCCCTATTCGTGGTAAATTCCGGTCAGAGCCGCATCCTTCTGCGCACAATTACCGTGTGCGGGTCCAATCATCGAGAACGATACGGTACCGTCTTAGTACTCCCGGTCGAAGCGGCAGAAGTCATGAACGCCGGAGGGGATCACGTCGTTGTAGACATCTTCCGGCAGGTTATAGGCTTCCTCACTGTCCAGAATACCACGTACCCACTTTGCAAACGAACGAAGGTTCAACATTGCAACCCCATCTCCTTTCTGTCTTTATTATATCCAGCGCAGGGGGATTTTGCAATGCACGTTTTGTACAATCTTACAAAAGTTTTTTGTATGTTATAAACCTTTTCGTTATTTTGTATATTTTGCAGCTGCATCTGTACGCGTCACGCGGACATTTCGTCTTGGTAGTCCTCCCATGCCTCCTGCATGGTATCGGCGGAAAAAAGGAACTCGCCCGTTGCGGAATAAACTTCAATGTGGCCTGCTACATACCGGAATTGTGCTGTCATGGGAACCCCTGCCTTTCTGCTTTGCTATGGTTTTATTATAGCAGACATCCAGGGCGATAAACCGGACTTCCAGTCCTCGCAGACGAAAAAGCAGGGTGATAAAGTGTACTTTAAGCCTTTGTGCGGGCCACATAGGCGGCAAAACCGCGCAAAAAGCGCATCATACCCAGCACCCACAGGCACAAAAGGAACCAGAGTGCCGTGTATTTTGGGCACACAAGCCCGGCAAGGTTGCCCCATTCCTGGCTGTAATCCCACACCTCAACATGCAGCAGACGGCGGCAGGCAAGCCCGGTGCCCAGTTCCAGCACCGAAACTCCAACCGCGCCGATCCCCGCCAGCAGCGGGGTGGGCAGTGGCAGGCGGCCGAGGGCATCCAGTGCCCGCCAAAAACATCGTCCAATGGGTTGTGCCGCGCCAGGCGATCTCCAGCGCAAGGTACGCGGTACCGCCCATGGCAAACAGCACCAGCTGCCCCGGCGCAGCCAGACGGTGGAAACAAACAGACATACAAACGCCCCCTGTACAGTATGGAAGAATGACCCAGTCATCCTTTGCCATAGTATGTGCAGGGGGCGCAGTTTGTAACCATTTTGTAATAAAGTTACAGCATTTTATTTGGACAGCTTCTTCAGCAGTTCGCTGCGGGTATCCCACAGGTTCCTGCTCAGGTCAACATAATAGCGGTGCGGGTTTTCAAAGCGCTTTACTTCGTCCCACAGGGTGCCCACCTGGGCTTTGCAGAACTTGCGGATATCAGCCAGGTTGGGGCTGGTGTAAACGCGCTTGCCGTTCTCATAGATCGGGGTGGAAATGCAGCGGGCAGTGCTGTTGACATAGGTGCATTCCTTCCAGGTCTCGATGGGGTCAAACAGGGTAATGCCGTTCTTGGTATCCACCACTTCGTCTGCCATAGTGATCAGGTCTGCCTGGGCTTTGCCGTCCTCATCATAGATACGCCATACCTTTTTCAGGCAGGGAATGGTCATCTTTTCCACGGATTCGGAGAGCTTCATCTTGGGGGTATAGCTGCCGTCATCCTCTTTCACTGCGGCCAGCTTGTACACGCCGCCAAACACGGGGTCGCTCTTGGCGGTGATCATGTTCTCGCCAATACCAAAGCTGTCCACACGGGCACCCTGCAAAATCAGGTCGCGCACGATGTATTCATCCAGAGAGTTGGAAGCGCAGACGGTGCAGTCCGGGTAACCGGCGGCATCCAGCATCTGGCGGGCCTTTTTGGAAAGGTAGGCAATATCGCCGGAGTCAATGCGCACACCTTTGGGGCGCTTGCCCATCGGCTTCAGCACTTCGTCAAACACCTTGATGGCATCGGGTACGCCATGGCGCAGAACGTTGTAGGTATCCACCAGCAGCACGCAGTTGTCCGGGTACATCTCGGCATACTTCTTGAATGCGTCATACTCGGTGGGGAACATCTGCACCCAAGAGTGTGCCATAGTGCCGGATGCCGGGATACCGAAGTCACGGGCAGCCATCACGCAGGAGGTGGAGCTGCAGCCGCCGATGTAGGAAGCGCGGGCGCCAAAGTAGGCGGCGTCATACCCCTGGGCACGGCGGGCGCCAAACTCCATAACCGGGCGGCCAGCGGCAGCGCGGCAGATGCGGTTTGCCTTGGTCGCAATCAGGCACTGATGGTTAAAGGTGACCAGCAGCAGGGTTTCCAGCAGCTGGCACTCAATAGCCGGGCCTTCTACGGTCACAATGGGCTCCTGCGGGAAGATGGGCATGCCCTCTTCAATCGCCCAGATATTGCAGTGCAGCTTAAAGTTGCGCAGATAGTCCAGGAACTGCTCATTGAAAGCACCAGTGGAGCGCAGATAATTGATGTCTTCCTCGGTAAATTTCAGGCTGTCCACTGCGTTGATGAACTGCTCCAGGCCGGCCATAATGGCGTAACCGCCGCCGTCCGGCACCTTGCGGAAGAACATATCAAAGACGGCAATTTTATCCTTATACCCTTCGTCCAGGTAGCCGGCCGACATGGTAAGCTCATAGAAATCCGTCATGGTCGTCAGGTTGCGTTTTACATCCAACATAGTACAATGTACCCCCTTATGGCTGGCTGGTGCCCGCCCTTATTTCTTATTTCAATCGTTCGGGTTTTTTTTGCGTTTTGGGGTCGGTTGCTCCACACGGCGCACCGTAAGCAGCATAACATACACCCACAAAACCGCATAGACAACAGCCGCTATGATGCAAAGCACAATAACGACCTTGAAATAAGTGCTTGAAAAGAAAGCCTTTACCTTCGCCATGGTATACAACAGCTCGTTGCGGTCCACGCTGCTGCCGGCCAAAAGGTCCACCGTGCCAACGGTTTCGCCCTGCATGGTAACGGTAACAGTACCCACCACATCGCCCTGCTTGATGGGCGCCGAGAGGTGCTCCGGAACATTGAAGGTCTTTTCCGTCAGCTCTGCCCCGCCCTGCCGCGGCAAAAGGGTCTGCATATCATCCGCCGGGTAGATCATTACCGTATCCGTCTGGGAGGAATACACAATAGGCAGCTCGGTGATGGGCTGGGTGGTATCCAGCGCCGCGGTTACGGTAAAGGTGGCGAACGCCCAATCCATCAGCTCGGTGGTTTCGGTCAGCGCCGGGCGCGGGTCTTCGTCCGTTTTGGGACTGTGCAGCACCACGCTGACATAGGTTTCGCCGTCCTGGGTGTGCCAGCCCGCAAAATTCTGCCAGTCATCCAGGCTGCCGGTTTTGCCGCCTTTGGTGTAAGAGCGGTAATAGTTGCTGCTGGGCGAAACCAGCTTATCACTGGTCAGGATGGTATAGGGCGAATCATGCTTGGTGGAGGCCGGCATCTGGTAGCTTTCCTCCCCTGCCGCCTGAGCAAAGGCATCATAGCCCATAGCCACCCGCACCAGCAGGTAGGCATCCCGCGCGGTGGTCACGTTGCCGGGATCCAGCCCGCAGGGGTCAGTAAAGGTAGTGCCGGTGCAGCCGATGCGGGCAGCTTCATCGTTCATCATGGCCACAAAGTTATCAATGCTGCTGCCGCTCATATAGTCTGCCACGATATACGCTGCCTCGTTGGCGCTGGGCAGCAGCATGGCATACAGCAGGCTGCGCAGGGTATGGGTCTCGTCTTTCCAGATATCCGCCGTGGAAGCATTTTTGCCGTACAGGTAATCATAGATATAGCCCGGCGCTGTAATGCTGATGGTATCCAGCTGATCCTGGTAGCTTTCCAGCATCAGGATCATGGTCATCAGCTTGGTCAGGCTGGCGGCGGCCATGGGGGTTTCGCTGTTTTTTTCATAAACAACCAGCCCCGTATCGGTGTTAGCCACATAGGCTGCCTCTGCGGTAACAGAAAATCCCGGTGTCAGGTTGGGGGCATCGGCGGTTTCCTCCGCTGCGGCGGGCAGGACCAGCAGCACCGCCAGCAGCAGTACCGCAAGGCAGGCAGACAGGAATTGTTTCATGGCATGTCCTTTTTGGTTTGTCGGCCCAACCTGTAAAGTTATGTGTCAATACAGGTTAAACCTTAGTATAGCAAATTCTTTCTGCAAAAAAAAGAGATTATACAAAAAAATCAAAAATAATTTGGGCAGTTTTTTATTGGAAATAAAGATGTCAAGACTAATTCATGGCCCCGGCTGTGGCAAACAGGCGCTCCACTTCGTCCGAAAGGGCTTTGTGCTCCGGTTTGGCCAGGTTGGGGTCCAGGGCCAGCAGGGCTTTGGCTTCCTGCTGGGCAACAGTCAGGGTGCGGGTATCCTGCACAAGGTCCGCCACATGCAGGGTGGGCAGGCCGTGCTGTGCTTCGCCGAAAAAGTCGCCGGGGCCGCGGGTTTCCAGGTCATACTTGGCAACGGCAAAACCATCCGATGTGCGGCACAAAAAGTGCAGCCGCTGGCGTACCGCTTCTCCCTCGTTATCCGAAATCAGGATACAGCAGGAATTCGCCGCACCGCGCCCCACGCGGCCGCGCAGCTGGTGCAGTGCCGAAAGGCCGAACCGCTCTGCATTTTCGATCACCATTACGGTTGCATTGGGCACATCCACACCGACTTCAATCACGGTGGTACTGACCAGCACATCCAGCTCCCCGGCCTTGAACTGCTGCATCACTTCATCTTTATCTTTCGGCTTCATTTTGCCGTGCAGCAGGCCGATGCGCCGCCCCGGCAGCAGCGGGCAGGCCACCTGCTCGTAATACTGCTTGACGGCTTTCATGTCGGAATCCATTTCGTTTTCCTCAATGGCCGGGCAGACGATATATACCTGATGCCCTGCGGCGATCTGTTTTTCCAGAAAGCCGTACATATCGCGGCGCTTTTTGCCAGTGATGAACCAGGTCTTGATGGGCTTGCGGCCGGGGGGCAGCTCATCCAGGATGGAGATATCCAGATCCCCGTACATCAAAAGCCCCAGAGTACGCGGGATGGGGGTTGCGCTCATGACCAGCAGGTGCGGGTTGTTGGCCTTGCCCGCCAGAATACCGCGCTGCCGCACGCCAAAGCGGTGCTGTTCGTCCACAATGGCAAGGCCGAGATTTTTGAACACCACGCTGTCCGTCAGCACCGCATGGGTGCCAACCACCAGCCCGGCACGGCCATCCGCAATGGCGGCAAGGGCCACCCGCTTTTCGGCGGCTTTCATGCCGCCCACCAGCAAGGTAACGTTGACGCCAAACGGCTCCAGGCGGTCGGCCAGGTTGGCGGCGTGCTGGCGGGCCAGAATTTCCGTTGGGGCCAGCATGGCGCTCTGCCAGCCATTTTGCGCGGCAAACCAGATGGCCGCAGCGGCCACCAGCGTTTTGCCGCTGCCCACATCGCCCTGCAGCAGGCGGTTCATGGACTGCCCGCCTGCCATGTCGGTCAGGATCTCTGTCACAGCCCGCCGCTGGGCCCCGGTGGGGGCGAAGGGCAGAGTGTCCCAGAACGGCTGCGGGTCGAGAAGCTGCATCGGTGCCCCGGTGGCGGCGCTGCCCCGGTTCTTCATCCGGCCGATGCCCAGCTGCAAAATGAGCAGTTCTTCGTAGATGAGCCGTCGCCGGGCCGCAAAGGCGGCTTCCTCGCTCTCCGGGCAGTGGATGGCCCGCACGGCCTCTGCCTTGGAGAGCAGGCGGTATTTCTGGCGCATTTCCGGCGGCAGCGGGTCGGGCAGAAGTTCGGCATGGGGGAGCAGCTGGCGGACACACCGGGCGATGACGCTGCTCGAAAGCCCATCGGTCTGGGGGTAGACGGCCTCAAAAGGGGCGGCTGTGATCTGCGCCTCGGTGCGCACCTGCGGGTTGACCATCTGGCGGCGGAGCATCCCGCCGGTCACGATGCCCTGAAAATAATATGCCTGCCCCAGTTCCAGCTTCTGGGCGGCGTAGGGATTATTGAACCAGGTGATCTCCAGGCTGGAAACATCGTCCCCCGCCGTGATCCGCTCCATCCGCCGCCCTCCGGGCAGGATGCGCCCGCCGGGCTTGGCGAACACCTCGGCCTTCACGACGCACTCGGTGTCGCAAGGTGCCTCGGCAATGGAGTAGGGCTTTGAAAAATCCATATATCTGCGCGGGTAGTGGCAGAGCAGGTCCGCCAGCGTCACGATGCCCAGCTTCTCGAACCGCTCGGCGGTCTTGGGGCCGACGCCTTTCAGATACCGCACCGGCGTATTGGGGGTCAGGGTGGTGTGGGTCTCGGTGGTTTGGGCGGGCATGGCATACGCTCCTTTCTGCACAGGATACCGCTATTGTAACACGGGGAAGGGGAGGATGCAATAAAACAAAAAATCCCGAACGCTTTCACGTTCGGGAATCTTTTGGAGGTGACGACCAGATTTGAACTGGTGGATGAGGGTTTTGCA
>OGZV01002800.1_pt1 | contig 12974 bp, 11 predicted proteins | sample 1576861 | NCBI WGS metagenome assembly OGZV01 (sample SAMEA3541501, study PRJEB24748) | human gut metagenome | biome: human gut; feature: human-associated habitat; material: faeces | place: China | collected 2012
TCGATACAGAGAAGCTGCGTGAGATTATCAAGGTGATCCGTGTTCATAGTCAGGATGAAATTGAAATCGAATGGAATTTTGACGATATTTTTTCAGAACAGAGATAACTTGAGCAGGACAATAATGACTTATCAGAAGATAATAAAGGTGCTTGGACTACCTGATGGAAACGTCAGATAGTCTTCGGCAGAAAAAAATTAAATTTTTTTGTCCTATACTTGACACCGTAGAATATGACTATCCAAAATTCCACCTATCAATGGATTGTTTTATCTGTAATGTAAAATCCGGCGATCTGATCCTAAAAGAGCATGAAGCTGCCAAATGGTTCACCAAAGAGACTCTTTACAGCGTAGACTGGCTTCCGGCAGATCAGGCGCTGATTGGAAAGATTGAAAATTATTTAGAGGAGCATGCCTAATTATGCCATTACAAATCGTCAGAAATGATATCACCAAAATGTCCGTAGACGCCATCGTCAATGCCGCAAATTCCTCCTTGCTCGGCAGCGGTGGAGTGGATGGCTGCATTCACCGTGCAGCAGGGCCAAAGCTTTTAGCAGAATGCCGCACATTAGGCGGCTGTCAGACCGGAGATGCAAAGATTACAAACGCCTATGATCTGCCTTGCAATTATGTCATTCACGCAGTAGGTCCTATTTGGAGAGGCGGACAGTTTCATGAGCGGGAGCTGCTTACTTCCTGCTATGAAAATTCCTTAGCACTTGCAAAAGAAAAACATTGTGAAACCATAGCATTTCCACTGATTTCTTCCGGAATTTACGGCTATCCGAAAGCTCAGGCGCTGAAGGTTGCAATCGACGCGATCAGCGCATTTCTTATGGAAAATGATATGACGGTATACATCGTCATTTTTGATAAAGCAGCTTATCGGATCAGCAGCAAACTGTTTTCTGATATTGCATCTTATATCGATGATCATTATGTAGAAACACACATTAACAAAACATCCGAAGCAATGAGGCGCCAGAAGCAGTTCCGGGAAATGGATCTCTGTGAAAGCATATCTTTACCAGAGCCATCAAATGTACCATTAAGTAAGGCTGCAACTTTGGAAGATGCCTTGCAGCAAATGGATGAAAGCTTTTCTGAAATGCTGCTTCGGAAGATTGATGAAAGTGGAATGACCGATTCCCAGTGTTATAAGAAAGCCAATATTGACCGGAAATTATTTTCCAAGATTAAAAATGACAAGTACTACAAACCATCCAAACCGACTGTTCTTGCATTTGCGCTGGCACTTGAGCTTCCGCTTCCGGAAATTCAGGATATGCTGATGAAAGCAGGATTTGCCCTGTCTCATTCCAGCAAATTTGACGTAATCGTTGAATATTTTATCTTGAAGCAAAAATATAGTATTTATGAAATCAATGAAGCACTCTTTGCCTTTGATCAAAGTCTGATTGGAGGCTAAGAAGAAAATAGTTTGGCAATTTTGCACACAGCGTTGTTCGCCTGATATGATTCTCTAGAAATTTTCTGATCCATAAAAAGTGTCGCTTTTCATGCGACCATTTCCCCTGAAAATGGCAGTATCCTATAGTTACAAACAAAATAAGCCATTACTTAGGAGGAAATTTAGCATGAGAAAAAATCTGACAGAAGTTGTATTTATTTTAGATCGCAGCGGATCCATGAGCGGACTGGAAAAGGACACCATAGGCGGCTTCAATTCTATGATTGAAAAGCAGAAAAGAGAGGCAGGGCAGGCGCTGATTTCTACCGTGCTTTTTAACAATAACAGTAAAGTCCTTTATGACAGAGTAGAGGTGCAGAAGATTCCCTCTATGACAGAAGACGATTATTCTGTGTACGGCTGTACGGCTCTCCTGGATGCGATCGGCGGTGCTATCCATCACATTGGAAATGTCCACAAATATGCGCGCACGGAAGATGTACCAGAGCATACCGTTTTTATCATCATGACAGATGGTATGGAAAATGCAAGCCATATGTACAGCAGTGATAAAGTAAAGCAGATGATTCAGCGGCAGCAGGAAAAATACGGATGGGAGTTTCTGTTCCTCGGCGCAAATATTGATGCGATTGAAACAGCCAATCATTTTGGAATTAACGCAGATAAAGCTGCCAATTATCAATGTGACTGCGAAGGAACTACATTGAATTACGAGGTGTTAAATGACGCAATTTCTGCTGTTAGGTGCAATGCAGCGCTTGATTCTAGTTGGAAGAAGCGAATTGATAAAGATTATCAAAAACGTGGACAACATAGCCGCGTAGATTAATGAAACACACAAAGAGCAGAGGATGAACTTTCCAAAGTTCTTTCCCTGCTCTTTCCACATTCATTTATTCCATCACTTCCCCGATCACCTTCACCATCTCATCCACCCGGAACGGTTTCATAATAAACCCATCCATCCCGGCATCCAGCGCATGTTTCCGGTCTTCCTCAAATGCATTTGCAGTCATGGCAATGATTGGAATCTGTGCCTTCTTCACATCTGCAAGCTGACGGATTTTCTGTGTCGCTTCGTATCCATTCATCCGTGGCATTTGTACATCCATCAGGATAAACTGATATGTGCCTGCTTCCTTATCTTGAATTTCTTCCACACAGGCGCATCCATCCGGAACCCAGTTCACAAGAATCCCTTTATTTTTCAAAACTTCCATGGCAATTTCTGCATTTAATTCATTATCTTCCACCAAAAGTACATGCATTCCGTCAAGACCTATTTTGTATTCCTTTGCTTTATCTGATTGATGAAGCTGATTTTTCGTTGCAATCCGAAGGGGAAGTGAAATCTGTATTTTGGTTCCCTGACCGGAATTACTTTGGATTATCACATCACCATGCATCAGATCTACCAGTTTCTTCACAATCGCAAGTCCAAGCCCTGTTCCTTCAGTCTTGCTCTCGGTAGAAGTTCGCTCTCTTTCAAATGCCTCAAACGCATGTTTCTGAAATTCTTCATTCATACCGATTCCGGTATCCTTTATCGTGAATTTGTATTCGGCAAATCCAGGTGCGATCATTCTCTGGACGCAGCTAAATGTGATCGTTCCTCCCGCTGGGGTAAATTTAACTGCATTATTCAGTACATTTACCAGAACCTGCTGCAGTTTTGTCGCATCACACCATACCAGTGGATTCTCTATTTGATCCTCAACTTTGAAATCAATCATTCCCTTTTGGATGCTGTATTCGAGCATCATTTTCAGATTTTCTTCCATTTGCTTCAGGTCAGTTACCATCTCCACAATTTCTGCCTTTCCACTTTCGATTTTAGACAGATCCAACACATCATTGATGATCTTCAGAAGAATCTCACCAGATGCCTGAATTTTGGAAATTGCATTTTTTACAATTTCTTCATCATCCGGATGTTCTGCAATGATATCAGAAAATCCAATGATCGCATTCATCGGGGTACGGATATCATGGGACATATTTGCCAGGAAAGCATTCTTTACCTCACCGGCTACTTTCGCTTTCCGTGTCGATTCTTTTTCCAGTTCCAATGCATTGGACAGTCTTTTCCGGTGTTCAAACTCCATCTGATCTTGCTGGTGCTCCACCATGAACAGGTAGGAGAGCAGTGCTCCGATTACCAGGCAGTACGGTTGGAACGGATACGCCCCATAAAGTGGAATGATATAGGTATTTACCAGAATTCCGATCAGTGGGACTGCTGAAAACAGTGCCGATTTTATGAGATATCTGACACCCTTTGTATTGTTCATGAATAAAATGAAGAATGTCTGTGCAAATGTATAAACGTAATAAAACAGATTGAGTACGGCAAACACTCCGAAAAATGTACCGCGTATATAGGTCCGGTTCCGTGAAAATCTCCAGACAATTCCCGTCGGAACTGAGAGAAGAACCATCAGAACCAGGAGAATGAACGGAATCATTTCCGCAAATCTTTGCTTCTTTGAACGGTTAATCCCCATATAACTCTGCATAAACAAATGCCACACATATGGCATGATTACATAAACCAGATAAAAGAAAAACACAACCAGCTTAAACTGCAAAAGGTTTCCTGACTTACCTAAGAGTTCTTTCATAAACAATGCATCCATTAACACATAAAGCTCTACCATGCCAATAAAGATCATCGTATATTTTTTACTCGGGCTCCATGTAATATAATAACGGATCCTTAAAAAGATGATCGTCAGTATTATCATCATAAATATTGCGTTGCTCAAATAAATACTACTCATTTTCCAGTCCCTTTTTTCTTTCGTTTTGTCTCATTATTTCTTTCATTATTGTATACTTTTTCTATGCGTTTCGCAATCCATATGTTATACTATTGAGTAAAGGTATCTCAAGGAGGATTTTACAAATGAAAATAGCAGTAACATACGAAGGCGGATCTATTTTCCAGCACTTCGGAAAGACAGAAACTTTTAAAATGTATGAGGTAGAAGACGGAAAGATCACTTCCATGCAGATTGTTCATGCTGGTGGCGCCGGACACAGTGCGCTTGCAGGATTCCTTTCTGAGCAGAGTGCAAATGTTCTGATCTGTGGCGGTATCGGAGAAGGTGCACAAGAAGCGCTGAAAGAAGCCGGTATCAAAGTTATATCCGGTGCAGCAGGAGAAGTAGATGCGGCAGTGAATGCCTATCTTGCAGGAGAACTGGAATCTGCAGGTACAAATTGTGACCATCACCACGAAGAAGGTCATTCCTGCTGTGGACAGCATGAAGAAACAGCAACAGAAGAAGCTTCTGCTGAAGAAGAACATTCCTGTGGCGGACACTGCAGTGGATGCAGCGGATGTGGTGGCGCACATGTGCCGGATTTTGAAGGTCCGAATGTCGGAAAGACCTGCCGTACCCATTACAGAGGTACCTTTGATGATGGTACCCAGTTTGATTCTTCCTATGACCGTGGAGAGCCATTGGAATTTGTATGCGGAGCCGGACAGATGATCCATGGTTACGATAAAGCCGTTGCAACAATGGAAGTAGGACAGACCATCAACATCCATCTGATGCCGGAAGAAGCTTACGGCATGCCGGATCCACGCGCCATTTTTACGCTGGAAATCGCACAGCTTCCTGGATCAGAAGATCTGGAAGTCGGTGCACATGCATATCTGACCAACCAGTACGGACAGCCATTCCCGGTAACCGTAACCGAAAAGACAGAAACCAACATCACATTTGATGCCAACCATGAGATGGCTGGAAAAGAACTGAACTTCCAGATCGAACTGGTAGAAGTAAAATAGTAAATATGAAAAGTGATTTAAGCGCCCCTTTTATTTCGTCATAAAGGAGGCGCTTAAATACTAAGATTATATTTTTGGAAATCGATAATTAGACAACAGAAAGGAGATTTGCCCGTGCTAGATTCAGAATTAAAAAAATATCCATGGAATCCAACCGTAAAAAAGAAAGCCCACCGCGTGTTCATGCTGAGATGGTTGTTCGTCATCCTGGATGCCGCTGCAATCTTTTTTCTGACCTATCAGAAACTCACTACCAATGTCTGGGGACTTACGGCTTTCCTTTGCCAGCTTCTTGCCGTTATCGAACTTGCTTTCGGGCTCCAGTTTGTAGAAGCCGGATGGAGCAGAAAGATATCGAGTAGAATGCCACTGGACGAACATTATGAGTATGCGCTTTATATGTATCATATACAATCTGTCCGCGATCTTGCTACGAATAACCGCATGCTGCTCCTGATTGCAAGCCTTGAAATCCAGCTTGGGAAATACGATCATGCTACACAGACAATTACACAGATTTCTGTTGGAAAATGCACACCAGTCCAGTTAAAACAGTTGTATTATATGCAGATCTTACTGGCAGCAGAAGTGGGAGATACTGATACAAAAAATCAGTTTTTAACCCGTTATACAGGAATTCCTGACACAAACGGTGAATATCCATCTGAAGCAGAACTTACCACCTGGATTGAAGCAGAAGAAATGGACAGACTTATTTCTGCATTAAAAAAATTTACTCCAACAAGAAAAGAGCATATCCTGCGTACTTGTCTGATTACAATCGTTCTGGCATACAGTACCTTTTTCTACGGTGCATGGTATGGTATCAATAAAAGCGCAGGATATGCAATCCGCTATTATTTTGCTGAAATATCCGCCATCTGCGTTTCCGTCACCTTGTCCTGCCTGCTGATCTGGGGCATGATCTGTCTGTATAAAAAGCAAAAAAGCCTTCTTAATAGGAAAGCAGCCAGACGAATAATTGCCGTTTCTTATGCCGCACTGACTCTTTTCTTACTTTCTCTGATTGGTTACAGCTTTTTAATTGTGAGCTTTGGCGTAGAAGGAACGGAAACCGTAACCGGTCAAGATCAGCATTATATTTATCTTTCCGTACAGCCTGATTATGGCATCGCTACACAGTACCGAACTGATAACCTGATTTATATGCAAAAAACGGGTTTGTTTTTACCGAATACAGATACTTTAACAGAATCCTCTGTACCAGATTCCGACCCGAATGATTCTGAAACACAAGATAGTAGTACCACTGATTCTACCGAAAATTCTCCGGCACAGGAATCCCAGAAGGCTTCACCGCTTCAGGACGAAATGCGTGCTGTGTATCAATATATCCAGCAACAGAATCCCCTTCCGGATATGAATTTCACTTACACGGCAAATGCAAAGGGCGAAAATTACGCGATCCTCTCTGAGACAACAGAAGAGAAGGATGGCACAACAGTAAATGTCAATTACTGTCTGTATGATAACGGTTCTAAGACAGATGAAAATAATAATACTTTCGAAGAATTGGTTCTGGAAAAGGTATATCCGGATGGTGGATATGAGACAGAACTGGTTGATTTCTATCTGGTAAATCCGGAGACTTTGGAAGTTATAGATGAGCAGAAATCAAGCTGGTAATTCTATTTATCCTATTAAAAAATACTTATCAAATGATAAAAGCATCCGAAGATTACCGGTCTGCTCATAAAGCGTCTTTCCGGCATCTGTAAGCGCAATTTTCTTTGTGCCTCGCAAAAAGAGTGATACCTGTAATTCTTCCTCCAGCATCTTCATCTCCTGATTATTTAAAAATGAAAATATATTATCCATATGATTTTTATTGAATTATCATATAAAAACAATAATTTACATATATATTACATCATGTTAGAATTAAAAAGCAAGAAAAATAAAAAGGAATGAATTTACAAATGAAACGAGTCGATTTTGAAAATGGAACGATAACCAGTAATATCCTTGGAGCATCGCTCCCGATGCTGGTCGCCCAGATTTTAAGCTTACTTTATAACATTGTAGACCGGATTTATATTGCACGTATCCCGCACATCGGAACTGCAGCACTTGGTGCAGTCGGTCTTTGTTTCCCGGTAATTGTCATCATTACCGCATTCAGCAATCTATTCGGAAGCGGCGGTGCACCATTATTTTCGATTGAGCGCGGCAAAAATGAGCCACAGGAAGCGAAAAAAATTATGAATATTTCTTTTTCCATGGTCTGTATCTGTGCCATTGTACTCATGGTAATTGGCTTTTTATTTGCCCGCCCGATCCTGGTACTGTTTGGGGCCTCAAAAGACGCTCTGATCTATGCATATCCGTACCTGATGCTTTACCTAATTGGAACTCTGCCTTCTATGATTGCAACCGGTATGAACCCGTTTATCAATGCACAGGGATATTCAACCATCGGCATGCTTTCAGTTACCATAGGGGCAGTAACGAACCTGCTGCTTGACCCGTTGTTTATTTTTGTGTTCGGACTTGGCGTGCGCGGTGCCGCAATTGCAACGGTCATTTCTCAGACACTTTCTGCTGCATTTGTATTTTTCTTTCTTACAAAGAAAGCAGAACTGAAAGTGAGGCTCCTCAAAAAAGAGGAACTTGCCAACTGTACAGCTTATGCAAAAAACATTGTAAGCCTGGGAACTGCCGGATTTATCATGCAGTTAACAAACAGTCTGGTAACGATTGTCTGCAACAATGTACTTTCCGTCACAGGCGGAGATATCTACATTTCTGTTATGACCATCGTATCCAGTGTCAGACAGCTTGTAGAAACTCCGATTTATGCAATCAACGAAGGGACTTCGCCAATCCTGAGTTACAATTATGGTGCAAGACGCCCATGCCGTGTAAGAAAAGCCGGTGCCATGATGGCACTTATGATTCTCGGATACACAGCTGTGATGTGGAGTATTATCATCATCGCGCCAAAAACCCTGATCGGAATTTTCGGTTCGGATGCTACGTTGATGAAAGATGCAGTTCCTGCCCTGAAGCAGTATTTTGCAGCGTTTATCTGCATGGATATGCAATACATTGGCCAGACGGTCTTTAAATCCCTGAATAAGAAGAAGCATGCAATCTTTTTCTCACTACTTCGGAAGGTATTTATCGTCGTGCCTCTGACATATCTGATGCCGTATGCCCTGCATATGGAAACAGACGGCGTATTTCTCGCTGAGCCGGTTTCTAACGTCATTGGTGGAGGATTATGCTTCATCACCATGTTACTTACCGTATTGCCGGAATTAAAGCGTATGGAGCGGAAGAATGCGCTCTATGAGACAGGCACGATCTTATAAATGCTTAAACCGCTGTCAAGCTGTAGCAAATTTCGTTATACTGAATTATAAATCTACAATATTTCAGGAGGAAATGACAAATGAGCAGTAGAGAAGTAATAGAAAATGTACAAGCAGATCTCTTTGCAATACAGGATCTTGCTTATCGGGATTTTCAGGCAAAACTGATGCCGACAGTCAATAAGGAAACCGTCATCGGTGTGCGGACTCCTTCTTTGCGCGCATACGCAAAAAAGTTCGGTAAAACAGACAATGTTTCTGCATTTCTTGAAGTGCTTCCACATAAATATTATGAAGAAAACAACCTTCATGGACTACTGATTGAACAGATTAAAGCGTACCCATCCTGTATTGCCGCACTGGACCGTTTTCTCCCGTATATAGATAACTGGGCAACCTGTGATATGATCGCGCTCCGGACAGTAAAAAATCATCTGGACATATTTATCCAGGAAGTCTGCCGCTGGATAGCATCGGATCACCCGTATATCGTCCGTTTTGGAATTGGAATGCTGATGCGGTATTATCTGGATGAACAGTTTAAACCGGAATATCCCAAAAAGGTAGCCGAAGTTAAATCAGACGAATATTATGTAAACATGATGCGTGCCTGGTATTTTGCTACCGCTCTTGCAAAGCAGTATGACCAGATCATTCCTTATCTGGAAGAGAAAAGGCTGGACACCTGGACACATAATAAGACGATTCAGAAAGCAATTGAAAGCTACCGGATCACGCCGGAACAGAAGATCTATTTAAGGACATTAAGAGTAAAGAAACAATAAGTTTTACCGAGCTTTGACAATTTACGGTTCCCGCAATTTTACCACATTTGCAGCACTACGTCGTCTGTCTTCATCGATTGCAGCGTAGTGCTTTTTCGTTGTATTGACATCTTTGTGCCCCAGAACATCCGCTACCAGGTAAATATCCCCCGTTTCCTTATAAAGGGCAGTACCATAGGTACTTCTGAGCTTATGTGGCGTGATTCTTTTATTTGTAATCTGACTGGCATACTTTTTAACCATATTTTCAACCGCCTGCACACCGATCCGGCGTCTTTGGGTTGATAAAAACAGAGCATTTTCATAGCCAGCAAGGGGCGTTACCGCTTTACGGTATGTCTCCAGATAATTGCGAAGTGCTTTTTCCACCTCTTCACCAAAATAAACAACCATCTGGCTTCCACCTTTTCGTGTCACCATGACCCCATTATTGTTAAAATCCACATCTGACAGGTCCAGTCCAACTAACTCTGATACCCGAATACCCGTTCCCAATAGGAGAGTAATGATCGCAATATCACGTTCTTTCGTCTTATTATAATAGGAGAGTGCCTGTCCTGTTAATTTGGATCCACAGGATTCCACATAATCCAAAAGCTTTGCAACCTCATCTGTATCCAAACGTATGATCGCTTTGTCATGTAGCTTAGGCATATCTACAAATAAGGTCGGATTTTTCTGAATAATCTGTCTTTTAAAGAAATATCCATAAAAGCTGCGTAATGCAGACATTTTGCGGAATAAGCCTCGTTCAGAGTTTGTGACCTGTTTGGTTTCTTTGGTATGAACATCTGTAGTATCATAGACCTTCAGATATTCCAGATATTCCTCAATATCAACCGGCTGAATAGCTTCCAGATCCTGTACCTGAAAGTCCTTAATTGAGTGATGTTTATAAACAGGATTTTCTTCAATTAAAAACTGAAAGAACAAACGGATGTCATATGCATACGATATTCGTGTCTTTGGTGATGTGGTTGGTTCAATGGCACGAAAATAATCACGTGCAAAGTCAGGCATGGTGTTTAAAACACCACGAAGACGAATAGTATTATCAATATAAGTTTCTTCCTGGTATGTTTTTGTATCAGATGGCATGATCCTAAGAACCTCCTAAATTCCATAAATTTCCCCGATATAGGTATGATTATAGCATGGTTTCGGAAGATTTGTCTATATCTTTTGGAAAAATCGGTATTTGTCGTATAGATTTGTTATTCAAAATACTGCTGTCCCAAGACAACTTTTTGCCAGGGACAGCTAATTATAATTACTAGCACGGTCTGTTTCCTTTTTCAAATGGATATTCAATCCCCCAGTCTTTTCTAAGTCCATCCATCTGTTCCATGATGCGAATACTTTCTTCATGCGGCATTTCCGTACATTCAAGTTTTCCTTCACGGATAGCCTTCATAGAAGCGCGTACTTCATATTCAAACCCAGTGATCTGTTCTGGCATTGTAATTTCCCTTACAAATTCCCGATCCGGTGTATATACTTTTACCGCTGTAATATCATTAATATTTTCCGCAATCAGATACCCCTTGGTCCCATATATCATACCATATTGTTCTGTACCGGTAAGTGCACTGCTTTGTATAGAAGCCATCGATCCATTTTTGTATTTCAGAATAATGGAATTCTGTGCATCCACTCCACTGTCAAATTTTACGCAGGAAGAAAGCGTTTCTTCAACATCATCGCCTAAAACCATGCTTGCAAAATTCAGTGGGTAAATACCTACATCTAATAGCGCTCCACCGGCAAGCTTCGGATCGATCAGACGTTCTTTTGTATGCATATCATATCCGAGATTTGCTGAAATCCCCTTTATTTCTCCGATTTCACCACTTGCAATAATATCATCGATTATTTTACGGGATGGAAGGTATCTTGTCCAAATTGCCTCCGTAATAAAGACTTCTTTTTCCTTTGCGAGAGCAAATACTTCTTTTGCTCCAACAGCATTTACAGTAAATGGTTTTTCACAAAGTACCGGTTTCCCATGATTGATACAAAGTTTGGCATGTTCTATATGAAACGGATGTGGTGTCGCGATATAAATCAACTCTACTTCCGGATCATTTACCAGTTCTTCGTATGAGCCATATGCCTTTTCAAATCCCCATTCTTTGGCAAATTTCTGCGCTCTGTCAAGATTTCTTGCAGCAACGGCATATGCAGCCGCATCGTCCATACCGTCCAGTGTTTTCGCCATATTTGCTGCAATTCGCCCAGCACCGATAATTCCAACTTTCATCTGTTCCATTTCTTTACACTCCTTTTTTCACATATTATTCTACATGGAAATCCATCCAAATGCATTCGCCACAGAACTGATCAAAATAATCAGAACAAAGATTGGACACAGATATTTAATCATAACAGCAAAAATCTTCTTTCTGCGGAATGCATTTTCTCCATGAATAATCTCTTCTTCTATCTTCTTTACCCCAACAACTCTAGCTACCAAAAGGCTTGTCATCAGTGCCGCGATCGGCATCATTACCGAATTAGTCAGAAAATCAAAGAAATCCAGGAACTGCATACCAATAATTTTCACAAATGCAAGTGGTCCATATCCAAGTGAAGATAAACTTCCTAATACTATCATAATCACACCAACAAGCACAGTAGACTTTTTACGACTCCAGCCGATTTCATCTTCAAATGTAGATACTGCACTCTCTGTCAATGCGATTGAGCTTGTCAGCGCAGCAAAAAGAACAAGCAGAAAGAACAGAATTCCAATTGCTGTTCCCAATCCCATATTCTCAAACACCTTTGGTATTGTAATAAACATCAGTGCCGGCCCTGCCTGTAACGTATCCGGTTCTCCACCGGAGAATGCAAACACTGCCGGAATGATCATTAAACCTGCCATCATTGCGATCGCTGTGTCAAAAATTTCTACATTTTGTGTAGAACCTTCAATAGATACATCCTTTTTCATATAAGAACCAAAAGTTACCAGAATACCCATTGCGATCGACAGGGAATAAAACATCTGTCCCATTGCCGCAACCACTGTCATCCAGGAGAAGTTTTTGATATTTGGTATCAGAAAATATTTCACGCCTTCCAATGCTCCTGGTCTTGTTACCGAATAAACGACAATGACTATAGACAAAAATACCAGTATCGGCATCATTAATTTGGAAACTCGTTCCACGCCATTCTGCACACCTGCATAAATGATCACCAGCGTAAGCAGTGCAAAGAACAGGAAACAGGTTTCTGTAGAAAATCCATCCGCTATAAAAGCAGAAAAATATCCGTCTTCGGCAAGAGTCTGACTGCCTCCCTTTACATACTCCACCAGGTATTTAATTACCCAGCCACCGATCACGGAATAATACGGCACGATCAGAACCGGTATGATCGCATTGATCCAACCGCCCAAAGACAGCCACTTTGATTTACCAAAAGCTCCAAACGCACCTACCGGACTTTTCTTTGTCATGCGTCCCAGAGCTGTCTCTGCCACGATCATAGAATATCCGAAGGTCAATGCCAGAATGATATAGATCAGTAAAAAAATTCCACCGCCGTACTTTGCCGCCAGATAAGGGAATCTCCATATATTCCCAAGCCCTACTGAAGCACCGGCTGCAGACA
>OGZV01002802.1_pt1 | contig 12972 bp, 12 predicted proteins | sample 1576861 | NCBI WGS metagenome assembly OGZV01 (sample SAMEA3541501, study PRJEB24748) | human gut metagenome | biome: human gut; feature: human-associated habitat; material: faeces | place: China | collected 2012
CGAAAGAATAAAGAACTGACACAACAGGAACTTTCTGATCTGAGCCATGTTTCTGTAAAGCAAATCGCCAATATCGAAAAGGGGAAAATGCTTTATTCCAGCTGTCCACCAGAAATGCGTGACACCCTGTTGCATCACACCCAGGAAACGGTGAAAGAACTGACAGAGTTGTCCGAGAAATTTGAAACGAATTGAACCAGTAAGTGAAGTTTAATGATTCTCTCACTGGTTCTTTTCATTTTAAAAAAGAGATTTACTTTTATAAATATCTCCGCTATTATTCCAAACAACATTTTTCTCTAATATGCCGGAACACCATATCCATAAATATTACTACTTCCAATACTGTAACTCCGTCTTGCCACTTTATCTCCACTGTTACCTTCTATGGTATTGACGGTTCCACCACTGACACTCTCTACAATTCCAACATGGTCAATCGTTCCATTATTCCCCCAGTCAAAGAAAATAATATCTCCTGCCGCCGGGGTATAACTGGCGTCCCGGAACCTGCCTTTACTTTCAAACCACCTGACACCGTCCGAACAAAGAGAGAATTTCGGAATGACTCCACTTTGGATATAACCACTCTGGTCTGCACACCATGACACAAAGCAGGCACACCACTCTACTCGGCTTCCAAATCCATACCAACTCCAGTAGGTTGTTCCGCCTTTTCCTTCCTGAGATGCTGCTACCTGAACGATTGCCTGATTACCGATGCCTGTCGGGATTCTTCCAAATGCATAATACTGAAGCACATGCGGTACATACTGCTTGTCCCCATAACTGCTCCACCCCATTCTCTGTGCCATCATATCAGAAAATTCTGCTGCATTTGCAAGGGTATATCCACCTCTGGTTTTCGCCCATTCCAGATATCCATTTCCATAGTTGTAACTTTGCAATGCCAGTTTAATATTTTCCATATCCAGAGGATTTTTTACCCCTGCACGTTCCAGACAGCTTTTTATTTCCTGCACACCACAAGAAATCGAATACTCTGGATCTGTGATTCCATTTGGCTGTCTGGGATATTTTGTATTAAAGCTCCCTTCTGAACACTGCATCGGGTCAAGTCCTCTCCCGCCTGATTCCTGCATCATAATGGCTTTGATTAGTTCCACATACTCTCCAATGCCATATTGATTTGCATACTGTCGGATTAGTGGTTCGTATGCTTCTACTTCTGCACTGACGGAAGAAACCATACTGGAATTATCCCCACCTGTCATGCATAGAAAACCACCAAATAAAATGACGATAATCAAAATCATAACCGCAATCCAACCACCTGCAGTCAATGCACTCAGTAATGCTTTTGTAGCTTCCATCAACGCTTTTATCGCATGTGTTACCGCTTTTGCTGTCGTTTTCACTACAATCCTGGTATTTTGTGCTGTCTGTCTTGCTGCCTGCACTGCTTTTTCTGCCTTTTTCATGGAATAATGCATTGCCTGGACAGAAGCATTTGCTGTCTGCTCCGATGTTTTGATACTGGTCCTTGCTGTCTGTTCTGCAGTCTTGACCGCTTTCCCAGAAGTCTTGATGGTACCTTTTCCGGTATTCTTTACAACCTGTTCCGAAGTTCTCCCTGTCTTAATCGTTCTTTTATCCCGTTCAACAGTCTTAATTTTTTTGACAGCAAGTTCTCGCCTCTGTTCCTGTGCCTTTTCTCCGCCTGAAGGCGGTACTGGTCGTATTTGTTCTTTCGGCTGGTAAACTGTTTCTTCGCCTGCCGAAGAAACAGAAGCTTTCCCTTTCTTCCGTTCAATAAGCTTTTCTGCCTGTCTGCGTACCTGATGCCCTGTTTCGTGAAAGATGCGGTCAGCATACTCGCTGGCCGCATCTTCTGCATAACCTACCGGATTATTCTCTCTATCACTGGATTTCTCCGTCAATTGCATGACAGTTTCTTTTGTTCTGACATAAGACTGCTTAATATGGTCTGTCACTGTAACCGTCTTATCTAATACTTTAATATCCTTATGGACTTGGCGTGTTTTTATCTTACAATCCATCGCTTTTCTCCATTTGAATTTTTATCTAGCGTTCATGATTGGTTTCTTTTTTGCTCACCTGTGGCAACTCCCGACAGTATTCCGGGTACTTTATGCGGATTGCTTCATAGAAATATGGTGCATAACCACAATCGAACATCTCGTATGGGGTAGACAGACTTTCTTCTCCCTTCTCCACATATCCATTCCATAAGTTAAAAGCCAGTCTCGTCAATCGTGCCGAACCGCCTGTCTGCCACCCTTCATGCAGTGCTTCCGGTTTAATCAAACGCCCCTTAAAATCAAACATGCGATCAACATGATTTCTGGTATCTTCAGCAATTCCCACACAATAAAAAAATGAACTGTAATAACTGTCGTGCTTTCCGCATTTTGCTAACATCTGATTAAAAAACCTTTCGTGTTCCTTTGATGAAAATCTGATTTCTGACATATTTGGCTCCTTTTCTGGCACTAAAAAACGCCACAAATTGTGACGATTTCCAGTGCCATTCTCTTAAATTGATTATTTAAAGTTACATTCGTCCCCGGTTGATACTATCCTCTCCCGGCTTTGTGGTCATCAATTTATACAACCTTGTATTGGTCGGGAATCTATTGACGAACGGTACAAGCGAACTTCCGTATTTCACCAGACCACAACCGGCATCTGCATTTGTGATATATCCCATCTGTTCTGCGGAGATATTCAGAAGTGTCGCCAACTTTGCTCTGTCCGGCTCTGCCTGATTAAGCATCACGATATACTCACTGTTGGAAATCATCGTACTTGCAAGAACAGAATCTAACAGATATTCCACGTTCTGGGTAATTGCTGTCGGAAATGCATTACGCTTACGAAATCTTCGCCATGCAGAGTTAAAAAATGCTCCGGAATACTCATTTTCAAATACTACATGAAACTCGTCTAAGAAAATATGAGTTCGCTTTCCCTGTTTCCAGTTCTCTGTTACCCGGTTCAGCATTGCATCAGTGATAACCAGAAGTCCCATGGTCTTTAGCTGCTTTCCTAAATCCAGAATGTCGTATACCATGATACGGTTATTCACATCAACATTACTTTCATGTGCAAATGCGTCCAGACTTCCATTTGTAAATAATTCTGATACCAGTGCCAAATCCTGTGCTTCCGGTTCTTCCTGTTCCAGAAACTTTTCACGCAGCACTCGCAAAGTCGGCACTGCTCCGCCATGCTGATATTCCTCATAAACTTCTCCCACACATCGGTCAATAATGGAACGTTCCTTTGCATTGATTCCTTTTTTATCCAACTGTTCAAACAGAGATAAAATAAACTGTGACTTCTCAATCACTGGATCACCGCCATCTCCATATCCGTCTACCATATCCATTGCATTGATATGGTCCCGGCTTCCTGCAGCAATGCGAACCACTTCTCCGCCCATTGCTTCAACTAATGATGCATACTCTCGCTCTGGATCACAAATCAGGATATCGTCCTGCGTTGCCAGTGCCAGGAATACAATCTGCATTTTTGCATTAAAGGATTTTCCACTTCCCGGCACACCTAAAAGGAATGAATTTGGATTCAACAGTTTTTCTTTATTACACATAATTAAATTATGGGAGATTGCATTTTCACCGCAATAGATACCGCCTGCGTCCATAATCTCCTGCACCCGGAATGGCATCAACACTGCCACACTCTCCGAAGTCAGTGTGCGGACTGCCGGAATCTTCCGGTGTCCGATGGGTAGTGCTGTATTTAGTCCGTCCATCTGCTGAAATTTCAGAACCGAAAACTGGCATAACTTTTTCCGTCCGATTGTCAGAAGAGTTTCCGTATCTGCGTCAAGCTGTTCTTTTGTTTCTGCCGTATGAACCATCGTCAGTACACCAAACATCATACGTTGATCACGTGTAGTCAGATCGTCCATGAACTCTTTACTTTCTTTTCTCTGCTGTTCCAAGTCATAAGGAATCACTGCGGAAAAATTATTATTGGCATTCTGCCGTCTCTGCCAGTTCGTGATATTTGTCTCCACACCAAGCAGACGTTTTTCCACTTCCTGTACTGCTTCATCAGTCGGAACCGGAATCACATCAATGCTCAACATCAGATTCCGATTCATATCGGTCAGTTCTGCTATCATATCGTCTTTGATGTAAGAAGCATACTCACGAAGAAAAAGTACCCTTCCATAACGATCTCCCATGCGGAAATAATCTTTTTCAAATTCAAAAGTATCCGGGCAGATATAATCTTTGAAGCTGTGCCCTTTTCTCATACTCTCCTGAATATCAAAATGGAAACTAGATTCTTCTCCTGTACGGTAAAAATCATGCAGAATCCGTAACTTATCTTCTCCATTTACCTCTGCACATTTGGAACCCAATCTTGCAAAATGGCTGTTCAGCTCTGTTGTCACTCGTGCAAAATACGTTCTGGCTTCTTCGATCGTTTTCTTATAGCAGGATACTGTCACATATTTTTCCTGCACCATGCTGTTGGAACTGGTTGCCTTATCTAAAAGCATATTGTTGTACTCTTTCCGATATAAATCCAGTCCGTCCTCCTGCATCGGAATCAGGATTGCTTTTTCAAAATCCACCTTATTCAAGCGGCGATTATTGATCGTTATTTTTGTTGTTCCACCGCAATCGAAAGAATTTAATAAATCCATATATTCCAGGAACATGGTTTCCTTATCTACTTTGCTTGCCACCGCGTAGTTGATATCTGTAAATTTATAAGTACGTGCAAATTTATTTCTCCCGATTTTAAAAATCCCGTCTGACCAGATAGTCTCGATGGGAATTACCTGCTGTACGCTTCTTGGAATTACAAATTTTTCTTTATCCTGCTTGAAAATATTACTCAGCGTTTTTATCATTTTTCTTGCGTCCCTCCTTCTTCATACTTTCTTTCTCATATTTTTTAATGACTGGTTCTACCGCATCAAAATAAAAATTTTCTGACCGGAACACCAGTTTTTTCGGCATCAGGATTTCTGATTTTATCCATGCCCAGATAAACTGCTCCGCTGTCATTCCATGATATTTTACAAACCCGAACACTACACATGGGGCAGCTCCCAGTACACAAATCCAACTCACTGTTTCCATACTCATGTATGGATGAAGCAAAAAATAAAGCCCAACGGCAATCCCGCAGGCTAATCCTGAAAAGATAAACTGTCTTAGGGACAATCCGAAAAAGATTGCTTCCGTGTAATCCCTGATTTCCTTGTTAATTTTTACTTCCAAAACGATACACCTCCAAATCGCACATTTGTTATATTTTTCCTGTTCTGTTACACTTTGGGTAAATGAAAGGGGGACTGACCTATGCCAATCACTGTTATGATTTCACTTGTTGTTACCGTTGCTCTATTCCTGATTTCTCTGCTGTTTCGGATTGCTGCCAGATTAAATCTGACCTTACCGCTGTTATATTTTCTTGCTGTTTCCACGATTCTGAATCCATGGGCAGCAACTCATGAGAAACTTGCATTTGCAATCCTCTATCTGCTGACTGCCTTTTCTGTTCTCAGCTGGATTTTTGCTCTGCGACGCAAATGGCAGGAACATCAATACTACAAAGCTATGAAAGATGATATGTCCTTCCAGATTTCTCGTGCCAGACAGAGAGGGATTCCTTTAGATTCTGTTCATTTTGATTCTCAGGGGAATATGCGGTATAACAACAGCAACAACATTGTAGAATAAATTTTAAGGATGCTTTCGGGCGTCCTTTTTACAATCCCATCATTTCCCGTACTACCCTGTCTGACATCTTCACTGCTCCGACCAGTACAAGCATATTGAAAATCAATTCTCCAATATAGCTCCATACCATAGTCACTGCCGCTGCATCTGGATCGACTACTGGCGGTGATGATGCAAACAATGAAAATATAATGCAGGCAAGTACCACGATTGCTCCCTCCAAACACACTGCTGCATAGGATTTCAAGAAACTTCTTCCAATATTTTGGCTCGGCTCTCCTGCAAAGGAAGCTAACGGAATCGGTGCAATTGCTGTATATAGGTATAATCGAAAAAATCTTCCATATACACTCATAATCATAATGAAGCTCAGAACTGTAATAAAAAGTCCACCGATCAACGTCACCGCCCATAGAGGAATACTTTCAAAAAATCCACAATCTTCTACCGCTTCTATGATATCGTCCGGTAAAACGGTATCTTCTGTACTTCCAAATCCTGCGGTCTGCATAATTGTACTGGTCACTCCTTGTATGATATTGAATAATGCCATCATCAGCTCCAGTCCATACGTGACTACGCCTTTTGCAATCGCAAAACGGATAAATATTTTTAATGCATGTTCCGGTCTTTTTACCTCTGTAAAACTTCCACAAGTCTTGACCACTCCGACTACAAAGAAAAGCACTAACAAAGCATAGCCGATTGCCTGCAATGCTCCATGGATCTGCACAATCACCTGCCAGATACCGCCACCTTTAAAAGTTTCCGGTGACTGTGTGAGTATCTGCCATATTTCCGCAAGTTTACTGTTCCAGGTATCCAGGGCATTTTGCAAGTTCTGTACTACCCAGTTATCTGACACTTTCTAAACACCTCCTGTCTTAGCCGGGTCGGTGCGGCTCCTTTCGGGCCTGCACCGTCCCATTTTCTTGTTTTCTTCTTAACCTGTAATCAGATTCAGGATTTCTTTTGCAAATGTAATGATTACACCGCCTGCTAACGTTAAAAATCCGTTTGCTCTCTGGCTTGGATCATGAGATTTCAGTGATAAACCAACCTGCACAATTCCAAATCCTAATAAAATCATTCCGATAGCACGAATCAATCCAAAAATAAATGTGGACAGATTATTGATAACGGTCAGTGGATCGTCTGCCGCAAATACGGTACTTGCTCCTGCTGTCATAAACAGTACCATTGCAATATACACTGCCATGGCACGTTTCATTTTTGCTGTCATTGGCAGCTTCTTCGTTACTTTTGTGGTTTCTTTCTTCTCCTGCTTCTTTCGCATATCTAACTTCATTTTTGATAGCCTCCTATATATTTTTCTTGGATTTACTGATATTTCTGTATGATTTCTTCCAGATCTTCATCGGATAATAATTCGTAATCTTCCGATTCCAGTGAATCGTCTGTAAGTTCACCTTCTAAACTGTCTCCCAATGAGATACTTGCCACCGCCCGGCCAACCGTACCATGCAGATATGGTTTCCCGTTTCCGTCAGTCGTAAGTCCCACATTGGGATGCTTTAAAATATCGAATTTCTCGTCTAAAATTGGTCTTTCTCCACGAATAAAAAGAATCGCATATCGGTTATCCAACATGCGAACTTCATCGGGTGTCATCAGCTCCCGCCCTGTATTCTGATAATTGGTGGAATAGTTCCCGGAATGTCCTGTTGACTTTCCATAGGTGTTCGTGTCAATCGTTGCCTTGCCAAGAAGTTCGCTGACATATTTATGTGTTCCCTGCTCATTGCCGCCTAAATATAAAAATTCATCACAATTTCCCATAATGCTTTCCCACTGCTTTTCGAACAATGCCTTTAACTGTGCCAGATTCTGCAAAATAATACTGACTGACACTTCTCTGGAACGCATAACGGACAGAATCTTATCAAAGTCATCAGGCAGTGAAACATTTGCAAATTCGTCCATGAGGAAATGCACATGAACTGGAAGTCTTCCACCATATTTATGGTCTGCCAGATAGAACAACTGCTGAAATAACTGGGTATATAAAATTGACACCAGAAAGTTGTAACTGGTGTCGTTGTCCGGGATTAACGCAAATAAAGCCACTTTCCGCTCTCCCAGTGATGGCAGGTCTAAATCATCTGTTGCAGTCAGTGCTGCCAGACTGGATAAGTTGAATTTCTCAAGTCTTGCGGCTAATGTGATTTGAATGGATTTTAATGTCTTGGCACTACCAGAGTGATAATCTTTGTAATACTTTACTGCGATATGTTCCGGGTTCTTCATTTCCAACCGCTCAAACAATTCATCAAGCGGTGACTGGTACTGGTCATCGTCCTCTCTGACTTCTCCGGCACGAAGCATTTCCATTACCATCGGGAAATTCTGCTCCTCCTCTGGTGCTTCATATCTCAGATAGAAAATCAGTGCCAGTAACAACATGGAAGCTGCGGTATCCCAAAATGGATCGTTGGACTGACTGCCTTTTGGTGTAGTCGCTTTGAACAGGTTCGTCACCAGTCTCTGCACATCGTTATCATCCTTCAGATATACAAACGGGTTATAGCAATGGCTCTTTTCCATATTGATCAGGTCAAGCACTCTTACCTCATATCCTTTTTCTTCCAGAAGATACCCAGTGTCCCGCAAGTTCTCTCCTTTTGGATCTAAAACCACAAAAGAGGTATTCGCCTGCATCAGATTCGGCTTTGCAAAAAATCTGGTCTTTCCTGAACCGGAACCGCCAATCACAACCGTCAATACATTTCGCAAATGTTTCCGCATATTGTAGCTGATTCGTACATGCATGGTCAGCAACTTATTTTTTGTAAATCGCTTCTCCCTGTATCTGCGATTGATTTTTTTCACATTTCCCCATTTGGCAGAGCCATGTTCTTCGCCTCGTCGGTAATGTTTCCTGGTAGAAATATAAATCCCGATTCCCATGGCGTAAGACAGCAAAAAAATAAGGACAGTTTTTACACTGTCCCCACATAACTGAATCGAAAACGGGTGGTTCATTGCTTCCGGGACTCCTTCCAGAATCCCCATAAGACCAGACGAAAGATAAGGTGCGACAAGTAACGCAAACCAGATAACCGGGATAATTCCAATTACTGCCAGTATCAGACCACTCTGCTCATCATCGTTCTTCATGGCTTCTGCGTCCTCGCTTTTCCTTCTCCGGCGGTACTTCGATTTTCTCAATGACTTTCATTAAGACGTCATCGACAAGCTCCGTATCTTTTCCCTCTTTCAGCATCTGATTCCGCTTGTCCTTCAGGGAATGGAACACTACACCGCTCTCATATCTGTCCAGTTCTAACGTGATCGTATCACTGCTCATTTTGCATTCTCCTTTCCCTGATTTTTCTAGCGTGCTTCTTTTCTATGTTGTCCTCTGGATTTCTGTTCTTTCTTTTCAGGCTCTGGATTTTCTTTCTTATCTTTCACCTTTTCAGAACTGTCTTGTCCGGTTTTTTCAGTCTCTGACTGTCGGTAAGTTGCATTCCGATTCTGATCTAGTACCTTTGCCATTCTTGCAGAAATTGCATTCGCTGCATCTCTGGCTCTGGAAAGTTCCGCCCGCACTTCCTGAGTCTCCATTTTTTCAAAGAACTCTGGTGCATGTGAAAAATCATATCGACTGGTATCTATTCCATATTTTTTACACAACATATAAGACGCACACGATACATGAAATGCATCTTCATTTTTATCATAGTGCGGATTCCCATCCGCATATCCGGCAAATACCAATTCCGGCACAAGATTCTGAAAGATTTCCTGTGCACTCATCCCTTTTCTTACATAAATACAACCTTCTTCCGGTTTAAAAAATGCTCCTTTTTCATCCGGCATCTGTTCTGGTTCTGCTGCAACAATATTTACCGGAGGGGTACTGACTAACGCCCGGATTAAATCATGTTCTTCATATTCTGACTTTTGAATTGTAGTATCGGACATTGTTGTCTGAGAAATATCATATAGCTTTTTCGCATTATAATAATTTCCAACTGTACCATCTTCACGCTTATATGTTTTTCCCGGCTCTAAAATCAGAACTGGATTCTGTCGTTCCATACGTTTTAAATAAAATCCATGATCTCTCCAGTATCCATAGTCACCTAATTTCTGTGCATCTGGTCTTTGTGCCAGAATCAGAAGTGCATTATTGGTAGTATATCGATCAAAGGTACTCTGTACATCCAGATACTTCTGCAGCATTTTCCCATCCGTTGCCACTTGTGCGGTTACCTGCTCTGACAACTCATAGCAGCGATTCCTGTTATTTCTGCTTTCTGCAATAAATGCCTGTACCTTTTCATCCTGTGGTACAGCCGATGCATTTAATAAAGAATCAAAACTATTATCCATAAAATTTACCTCTCTTTCCCTTTCCTTGGTTTTCGTTTCTGTTGTGACTGCTGGTGGAGAATCTGATTCCGGTCTTTATTTCCCTGATTTCTCACCGGATCATTTCTATTCTCACGCCGCTCCGCTTCTTTCTTCCTTGCATTCTGTATTTCCCGAAGTTCCTTTCTGACCGATGGTTTCTCTGGTTTTTCCGGGGTAAATAACTTAGAAGTACCCTCTGCGGTTTTCTCTTGCTTCTTTGAGGTAGGCTCGGACAGACGGGATTTGGTCGTCTTTGCCAAAGAGGGGTTTTGCTCCTTACCCTCTTTCTTCACCGACTCTCCAAACAACTCGTCCATAAGCTGATCCTCCTTGGATTTCTGCGGATAATCTTTTTCCGGCTCTGCCTGTCCCTGTTTTTCTTGCTGAACCTGTACTTTTTCCGGCTTCTTTTCCTGCTTCTCTGATTTTCCGGCTTTTGCTTTTTCTGCACGTGTCCGCTCAATTTCCGTCTTAATCTTCGCTGCTTCTGTTACAGATGCAAACTGGAATCTATCTACGATACGGTTGATTCTTGGTGCATCTTCTTCCTTTACAATCACATCTACCAATCCGTCACTGCTTCCTCTTGGATTTCGGACTGCACAGTACAACACGCCATATCGTTTTGCTTCCTGAACAAATTGTTTCAGATCACTTTCTTTCACTGAAAATACCGTCAGTGGTCTACCTGATTTGACCAGTGTTTCAAGTCTTACTCTGCCTTTTGTCTTTTTCTTCTCTTTTAAGACTGCATACAGCATCACTGCCAGATGCTTCGCTCCTGTGCCACTGATCTTCAATGCTGCTTCACCGACTTCCAACGACATTCGTACCACCTGATCAGCGGCTTCGCCTGATGTGTTCATGGCTTTGTTCCTCCTTCTTCTCTTTTTCTTCCCGCACCATCTTAAATTTTTCTTCGATTACCTTGGAACGTGTGGCGATTCCATCACAAAGTGCTGCCTCCTTTCTGAGCGTTCCAATTTTCTCTGTCAGAACTTTTATCTGCTCCTTCATTTCCTGTATTTCTTCTTCCGGTCTGTCTGCCCGAATCTTATAACGCAAGTGCTTCCGTTCCTCCGCACACTGCTCCATTTGTTTCTGTAAATGGTCCTTCAATGAAAAAAGCTGCTCCGCAGTATCAATGTGATAATGGCAAAGCAGCTTCGTTTCTTTAGAAACGGTATTCAGTTTTAATAAATCCTCCCGGAACAATACATGCACCTGTTTAGCAGATATTGACGGGCGATTCTTCGGTAGGATTCCTAAAAGATAACAGTAATGCAGATACAATCCCCGAAGTCCTCCGATTTTTCTTGTCTGCTTGAAGTTGTCGGATACCCGAATCCGGTAATGCCTCTGAACCGGAAATTTCTTCTCGGCAGGTAATTCATTTTCTTCCAGAATCCGAACCCTGATTGCTTCCAGTGAATAATTCTCTCCAAAATTCCGCTTTAACTTCAGACCACGCTCCCGCCCTTCCGGACGAATGGTAATGTCTTTCCCGAACTTAAAAGAATATCCTTTTTCCCGCAAATAAAAAAAGAACTGTTTTTCAGTCCTCGCCTTTCGGATTGCCTCGTCAACATCTGCCTTTACCATGCTGTGATAACTCGGCTTCCCATCCTGTTCTGCTTGCCACTCGGCATAATGTTTTCCTTTTCCCTGTTCTGGCTGCCTCACAACCGATAACTGGTATTCTTTACATAAACGGTCTGACACCATCCGCATATCCCGGTAATCCTGATTTGTCCTGTGGTATCTTTTCCCGTCAAGGAATGAAACAGAGTTCACCACAAAATGATTGTGTAAATGATTTGCCTTATCCAAATGAGTTGCAATCAGCACTTGATACTGACCACCCCACAATTCTTCTGCCAGCTTCTTTCCAATCTCATGTGCCATTGCCGGATTACATTCTCCCGGTGCAAAAGACTGGTAGCCATGAAACGCAACAATTCCGTCCTCCTTTCCAAAACGCTTTTTGACCGCAATCATTTCTTCTCTGGCGGTTGTCGGTGCACAATTCACTCCAGATACATACTGTTCCATCAGTTCTTCCGCTTCTCCGACAAGTTCCATTTCCATAGATTCAAATTGCCTCCGTCTGATCTTTTCTGCATTCACCGCATAGGTAATTACATCATTAAGTCCTTGTGTGGATCGTGATTGATTCTCAGATATTCGCCCTTCATTGTTCTCTTTCGTCTTATCCGAATTCTCCGCATAATTGATTACTTTTCCAATCCACCCCTTGATGCTCCAGATTGATGTCACTGCCATGATTCATTTTTCTCTGGAAGTATCACTGCTTCTGTAATCTTACGGACTGCTTCATTGAACTTCCGCACTTCCTTATCGTAACGCTGCACATCTACCACATTTAACACATGTGCTTTCTGTGCGATCTGATTTAAGTTATTTCCAATCTTATGCAGCTCCCGCATCATAGAATAATAATCTGGCGGCGGTGCGTCTCTTGGAACAACACCAGAAATCAACTGTCTCAGGTAAGCTTCCCGGTTCAGTCCGCTTCTCTTTACTTTCTTATCCAATGCCTCTGCTTCTTTTTTGTTCAATCGGAAAAGGATTGCTACATTACGTTTTCTCAACGCTCCATCTCCTTTACTTTCTGTATAGAATCTGGTTCCTGGCGAATCTGGTGTTTTTCTTTATCGTAACTGTAAACTCTGTCTGAGAGAACCTCCTGCCGTTCCACTTCATTTTTATTTACTTCCCGTACCATTTCACCAAGCATTTTCGGTTCCATCTCTCCATTATCCGGAACGATCAGAACTTCATGCACAGATGACGGTAACACATAAAATCCTTCTGGAAAAAGCTGTTCCAATTTATTTAAAACTTCTGGCTGCGTGATCAT
>OGZV01002817.1_pt1 | contig 12945 bp, 10 predicted proteins | sample 1576861 | NCBI WGS metagenome assembly OGZV01 (sample SAMEA3541501, study PRJEB24748) | human gut metagenome | biome: human gut; feature: human-associated habitat; material: faeces | place: China | collected 2012
TGCAGAAAATGTGGATCCTGCGCAAAATCATCCATCCAATGGGTGAAATCGACGCGATGGAGTTCCTCATTAACAAACTGGCGATGACCAAAACCAACGACGATTTCTTCGACATGATGAAACGCTCGTAACGCAAATAAAGCCAGCGAACGCCACGTTTTTACGTGGCGTTTTTCTTTTATGGACTATACGCTAGTACCACCTACTCACAATTTTGATGTGTAGGTGCGACAATAAGACCGTTTGCACAGTCAAAGTAATAATTGTTTGAAAAATATACAAAGGGAGTTGTAAGAAGCCATCTTTATTACTTCTGAGGTAATGGCTTCATGGTTATACTTCCGGGACTAACATTTGTTGAGAGCAATCCATTGTGAATCTATTCACCGCCGTTACTGAATTGATCAGTATTTTTTTATTCACAACCTGTTTTTTGTTCATCGCACGCAAGGTGGCAAAACGAATAGGGTTAGTGGATAAGCCAAATTTTCGTAAACGCCATCAGGGACTTATTCCTTTAGTCGGCGGGATTTCTGTTTACGCAGGGATTTGCTTCACGTTTGGGATCGCCGATTATTATATCCCTCATGCCGCCCTTTATGTCGCCTGCGCCGGTGTCCTGGTGTTAGTCGGGGCTCTTGATGACCGGTTTGATATCGCGGTGAAAATACGTGCTACCGTTCAGGCGGCTATTGGCGTGGTGATGATGGTTGTGGGCGGACTGTATCTGAGAAGCCTCGGGTATGTCTTTGGCCCCTGGGAGTTAGTCCTGGGGCCATTTGGCTTCTTCCTGACACTCTTTGCTGTCTGGGCAGCAATCAATGCTTTCAACATGGTGGATGGCATTGACGGCCTGCTCGGTGGATTGTCATCCGTCTCGTTCGCCGCTATCGGCATTATTTTATGGTTTGATGGTCAGTACAGCCTGGCAATGTGGTGTTTTGCCATGATTGCTGCCATTCTGCCTTATATCCTCTTAAACCTCGGTGTGCTGGGTCGTCGCTATAAAGTCTTTATGGGAGACGCAGGCAGTACGCTGATTGGTTTTACGGTTATCTGGATCCTGCTTGAAACTACGCAGGGTCAAACCCATCCGATAAGTCCTGTAACAGCGCTGTGGATTATTGCCATTCCATTAATGGATATGGTGGCGATTATGTATCGCCGCCTGCGCAAAGGGATGAGTCCTTTCTCTCCCGACCGCCAACACATTCATCATCTCATCATGCGTGCGGGTTTTACGTCCCGTCAGGCGTTTGTGCTTATTACACTGGCCGCCGCTATTTTGGCCGCGATTGGTGTGGCTGCAGAATATTCTCATATTATTCCTGAGTGGGTTATGTTGGCATTGTTCTTGCTCGCATTTTTCCTGTACGGCTACTGCATTAAGCGCGCATGGAAAGTAGCGCGGTTCATTAAACGTATTAAACGCAGGATGCGTCGTAACAGTGGCAAAAACACAACATTAACTAAGTAAAACCGGGACTATGATGACTCAACCGTTGGCGGGAGCGAAATCAGTGGTAACTGAGAATGAACTGGATATTCGGGGTTTGTTTCGCGTGTTATGGGCAGGCAAACTTTGGATTGCGGGGATCGCGCTGGGGTTTGCACTGTTAGCGCTGGCCTATACGTTCTTTGCAAAACAAGAGTGGAGCGCCACGGCAATCACTGACAAACCAACGGTTAACATGCTTGGGGGGTTCTATTCCCAACAGCAATTCCTGCGAAACCTGGATATCAAAGCTAACCTCGCCACGCCGGATCAGGTCTCCGTTATGGATGAGGCCTATAAAGAGTTTGTGATGCAACTGGCTTCGTGGGATACGCGCCGCGACTTCTGGTCCCAGACGGATTACTACAAGCAGCGTCGGGTTGATAACACCAAAGCCGATGCCGCTCTGCTGGACGATCTGATTAACAATATTCAATTTATGCCGGGCGACGCGCTGCGTAATGTGAATGACAGCGTCAAGCTGATTGCAGAAACCGCGCCGGACGCCAACAACCTGCTGCGTCAGTATGTCGCGTTTGCCAGCCAGCGTGCCGCAAGCCATCTTAACGAAGAGCTTAAAGGCGCCTGGTCGGCTCGCACCATCCAGATGAAAGCGCAGGTGAAACGTCAGGAAGAGGTGGCTAAAGCGATTTTCGCTCGCCGTGTACACAATATTGAGCAGGCGCTGAAAATTGCGGAACAGCACAATATTTCCCGTACTGAGACGGACGTACCGGCTGATGAACTGCCTGATTCAGAGATGTTCCTCCTTGGCCGCCCCATGTTGCAGGCACGTCTGGAAAACCTTCAGGCCGTCGGTCCTGATTTTGACCTCGATTACGATCAAAATCGCGCGATGCTCAATACGCTTAATGTCGGTCCATCTCTGGACCCGCGTTTTCAGACCTATCGTTATTTGCGAACGCCTGAAGAACCTGTAAAACGCGATAGTCCGCGTCGTGCATTCCTGATGATCATGTGGGGGATTGTAGGCGCACTGACGGGCGCTGGCGTGGCGTTAACGCGTCGTCGCACAAACTAAGAATGCCGTCTACGATGAAGGCTGCGGCCTTCATCGCCTAATCGAAGAGAATCGATGTGAAAGTACTAACCGTATTTGGCACCAGGCCGGAGGCCATTAAGATGGCACCTCTGGTTCATGCGCTGGCCAGCGATCCTGATATTGAAGCGAAAGTGTGCGTCACGGCCCAGCACCGTGAGATGCTCGATCAGGTGTTAACGCTCTTTTCCATCGTCCCGGATTACGACCTCAATATTATGAAACCGGGGCAAGGATTGACGGAGATAACCTGTCGCATTCTGCAAGAGCTGAAGCCTATCCTGGAGTCATTCAAGCCTGACGTGGTGCTGGTACACGGCGACACCACCACTACCGTGGCGACCAGCCTGGCCGCGTTTTACCAGCGAATTCCCGTGGGGCATGTTGAGGCGGGTCTGCGTACCGGCAATCTTTATTCGCCGTGGCCGGAGGAGGCCAACCGCACGCTAACGGGCCACCTGGCGATGTATCACTTTGCGCCTACGGAAAACTCGCGTCAGAACCTGCTGCGTGAAAATATCGCCGATAACAAAATCTTTGTGACCGGCAATACGGTCATCGATGCGTTAATTTGGGTACGTGACCGGGTCCTGGCAAACCACGAGCTTAAGAACGAACTCGCTGCCCGCTATCCATTCCTGCACAACGGCAAAAAAACCATTCTGGTCACCGGCCACCGTCGCGAAAGCTTTGGCCGGGGTTTTGAGCAAATCTGTCACGCGCTGGCTGAAATCGCGGCGCAGAACGACGACGTGCAGATTGTCTATCCGGTCCATCTCAATCCTAACGTCAGCGAGCCGGTTAACCGCATCCTGGGTCATATCGAGAATGTCCTTCTGATTGAACCTCAGGACTATCTGCCGTTTGTCTGGCTGATGAACCATGCCTGGCTGATCCTTACCGATTCCGGCGGCATTCAGGAAGAAGCGCCTTCTCTTGGCAAGCCGGTGCTGGTGATGCGTGAAACCACCGAACGTCCGGAAGCGGTCAAAGCCGGTACGGTGCGTCTGGTCGGCACCAACGCGGAACTCATCGTCGAAGAGGTCACGCGCCTTCTGCATGACGACGAAACGTATCAGGCGATGAGCCGGGCCCATAATCCGTATGGGGACGGGCAGGCTTGTGGCCGTATTTTGCATGCACTTAAACACAATCAGGTATCGCTATGAGTTTTACTACCCTCTCTGTCATTGGTCTTGGCTACATTGGCTTGCCCACCGCGGCGGCGTTTGCCTCTCGTCAGAAACAGGTTGTCGGTGTGGATATCAACGCCCGTGCGGTGGAAACCATTAACCGTGGCGAGATTCATATTGTCGAGCCCGATCTTGACCGCGTGGTGAAAGAGGCGGTGGAGGGCGGCTTCCTGCGCGCCAGTACCACGCCCGTTGAAGCGGATGCTTACCTGATTGCCGTTCCAACGCCCTTTAAAGGCGACCATGAGCCCGACATGGTCTACGTCGAGGCGGCGGCAAAGTCCATTGCCCCTGTGCTGAAGAAAGGGGCGCTGGTGATCCTGGAATCAACCTCTCCGGTCGGTGCTACCGAGCAGATGGCGCAGTGGCTGGCCGACGCGCGCCCTGATTTAAGCTTCCCGCAACAGGCGGGGGAGCAGGCGGATATCAACATTGCCTACTGTCCGGAGCGCGTCCTCCCGGGCCAGGTCATGGTCGAACTGATTAAAAACGACCGCGTTATTGGCGGTATGACGCCCGTCTGTTCCGAGCGCGCCAGCGCGCTGTACAAGATTTTCCTGGAAGGCGAGTGTGTGGTGACAAACTCCCGCACCGCCGAGATGTGCAAGCTGACGGAAAACAGCTTCCGTGACGTTAATATCGCCTTTGCGAACGAACTGTCGCTGATTTGCGCCGATCAGGGGATTAACGTCTGGGAGTTGATTAGCCTGGCGAATCGCCATCCGCGTGTAAACATTCTCCAGCCAGGCCCGGGCGTGGGTGGACACTGCATCGCCGTCGATCCGTGGTTTATTGTGGCTCAGAATCCGGCGCAGGCGCGCCTGATTCGCACCGCGCGTGAAGTGAACGACAGCAAACCTCACTGGGTGCTCAATCAGGTCAAAACCACGGTAGCGGATTGTCTGGCAGAGAGCGGAAAGCGCGCCAGCGAGCTGAAAATTGCCTGCTTTGGTCTGGCATTCAAACCCAACATTGACGATCTGCGTGAAAGCCCGGCAATGGAAATTGCTCAGATGATTGCCGAATGGCACAAGGGTGAAACGCTGGTGGTTGAGCCGAATATCCATGAGTTGCCGGCAAAACTGGCGGGGCACTGCACGCTGGCTGCGCTGGATGAGGCGCTGGCGACGGCGGACGTGCTGGTGCTGCTGGTGGATCATCAAGCGTTTAAAGCGACGTCCGGTGATGCGGTGCGTCAGAAGTATGTCGTTGATACCAAAGGTGTCTGGCGTTGAACAGCCTGAACGGGGTACTTGAGCCCCTGCAGTGGGAGAGTGCCTTTTTCGGCCTGCCGTCGGCCATTGTGCGTCTGCGCGATGATGCGCCGGTACTGGCTGAATCGGATTTCATCGCCTGGCAACGGATTCAGGCGAAGATCCCGGCGGACCGTACCGACCTGCTTGATGCGCTCCAGCAACGCGGTTTTCAGCTGGTGGAAGGTGAGGCAGACCTTTCCATAACCCTCACCCGGCATGATGCACCCGGCGCTGAAATCGCAACCGAACAGGATATTCCCGTGCTGCGTCAGATGGCGGCTCAGGCGTTTGCGCAGAGCCGCTTTCGTACGCCCTGGTACGCACCTGACGATAGCGGCCGTTTCTATGCCCAGTGGATAGAGAATGCGGTTAAAGGCACCTTTGACCACGTCTGCCTGGTTTTCCGCGCAGGGGACGGTCAACTCCAGGGGTTCGTCTCGCTTCGCAAGCTCAACGTGCGCGAGGCGCGTATTGGCTTATTAGCCGGGCGCGGCATGGGTGAGAAACTTATGCAGGCGGCGCTGCACTGGGCGCAGCAGCAGCAGGTTGAGACGCTGCGGGTGGCGACCCAGGTGGGCAACACCGCCGCGCTTAAACGTTATATTGCGAGTGGTGCCAACATCGACGCCACCGCCTACTGGTTATACAGGTGACAAGATGATTCCATTTAACGCACCACCCGTCCTCGGAACGGAACTCGACTATATGCAGTCTGCCATGGGCAGCGGCAAACTCTGCGGTGACGGCGGTTTCACCCGTCGCTGTCAGCAGTGGATGGAACAGCGTTTTCGCAGCGCCAAAGTACTGCTGACCCCATCCTGTACGGCATCGCTGGAAATGGCCGCACTGCTGCTGGATATCCAGCCCGGCGATGAAGTGATCATGCCGAGCTACACCTTCGTTTCCACGGCGAATGCGTTTGTCCTGCGCGGGGCGAAAATCGTCTTTGTGGATATCCGCCCGGATACCATGAACATTGATGAGACGCTGATTGAAGCGGCGATCACCGACAAAACGCGCGCGATCGTGCCGGTTCACTACGCAGGTGTGGCCTGTGAAATGGACACCATCATGGCCATCGCCAAAAAACATAACCTGTTTGTGGTGGAAGATGCCGCGCAGGGCGTGATGTCGACCTACAAGGGACGCGCACTGGGCACCATCGGCCACATCGGCTGCTTTAGCTTCCACGAAACCAAAAACTACACGGCAGGTGGAGAGGGTGGCGCGACGCTGATTAACGACCGGGCGCTCGTGGAGCGTGCGGAAGTGATCCGCGAAAAAGGCACCAACCGCAGCCAGTTCTTCCGCGGCCAGGTAGACAAATACACCTGGCGCGATATTGGCTCCAGCTATCTGATGGCGGATCTGCAGGCCGCGTACCTGTGGGCGCAGCTGGAAGCCGCGGATCGCATCAACCTGCAGCGTCTCTCCCTGTGGCAAACCTATTACGATGCGCTGGAACCTCTGGCAAAAGCCGGGCGTATTGCGCTGCCAACGATTCCGGCGGATTGCGTCCACAACGCGCACATGTTCTATATCAAGCTGCGCGATAACGACGACCGCAGCGAGCTCATCGCCTGGCTGAAAGAAGCCGAAATTATGGCGGTGTTCCACTATATCCCGCTGCACTCCAGTCCGGCGGGCGAAGCGTTTGGAACGTTCGCGGGTGAAGACCGTTACACCACCAAAGAAAGTGAGCGGTTGCTTCGTCTGCCACTGTTCTACAACCTCGCGCCAGTTAACCAGCGTACGGTGATTAATACCCTCCTGAGTTATTTCGGCTGATATGTCTCTGGCAAAAGCATCGGTGTGGACCGCCGCGTCCACGCTTGTAAAAATTGGGGCCGGGCTGTTGGTCGTCAAGCTCCTGGCCGTCTCATTTGGCCCGTCAGGAGTGGGGCTGGCGGGTAATTTCCGTCAGCTTGTCACCGTCCTTGGCGTGCTGGCCGGTGCCGGTATCTTCAACGGCGTCACCAAATACGTTGCGCAGTATCATGATGATGCGGCCCAGCTCCGCAGGGTGGTGGGCACCTCCTCGGCGATGGTCACGGGTTTTTCGACCCTGATGGCGATTATCTTTCTGCTGGCGGCGGCGCCCATCAGCCAGGGATTATTCGGTCACACCCACTATCAGGGGCTGGTGCGTCTGGTCGCATTGGTTCAGATGGGGATTGCCTGGGCTAACCTGCTGCTGGCGCTGATGAAAGGGTTTCGTGATGCTGCCGGGAACGCGCTTGCGTTGATCCTGGGCAGCGTTATCGGCGTGATTGCCTATTATTTCTGCTATCGCCTGGGTGGCTATGAAGGCGCACTGCTGGGGCTGGCGCTGGTTCCGGCGCTGGTGGTTGTGCCTGCGGCATTTATGCTGATGCGTCGGGGCGTCATTCCGCTGAGCTACCTGAAACCGCAATGGGACTCGATGCTTGCCAGCCAACTGGGTAAATTTACCCTGATGGCGCTCATCACCTCCGTCACGCTGCCGGTGGCCTACGTGATGATGCGAAACCTGCTGGCGGCGCACTATAGCTGGGATGAGGTCGGGATCTGGCAGGGCGTAAGCAGTATTTCCGATGCCTATCTTCAGTTTATTACGGCTTCCTTTAGCGTTTACCTGCTGCCAACCCTGTCGCGTCTGACGTCCAGACAGGACATAACGCGCGAGATTTTCCGATCGCTGCGCTTTGTATTGCCGGCCGTCGCGGCTGCCAGCTTTACCGTCTGGTTATTGCGCGATGTCGCCATCTGGCTGCTGTTCTCGGCGAAGTTCACCGCCATGCGCGATCTCTTTGCCTGGCAGCTGGTGGGTGATGTACTGAAAGTGGGGGCTTACGTTTTCGGCTATCTGGTGATCGCGAAAGCGTCCCTTCGGCTCTATATCCTGGCGGAAATTAGCCAGTTTGTTTTACTGACGGCATTTTCACACTGGCTGATACCGACGCACGGTGCGCTGGGGGCGGCTCAGGCCTACATGGCAACCTATATCGTTTATTTCGCCGCCTGTTGCGGTGTATTTTTATTGTGGCGTAAACGCGCATGACTGCACTGATTCACATCCTGGGATCGGATATCCCACACCATAACCAGACCGTTTTGCGGTTCTTCAACGACGAGCTGGCATCGGGAGATCCTGATGCGCGTGAGTTTATGGTTGCAGGTCAGGATAAGGGCCTGAGCGAGGCGTTTCCGGCACTGACGATTCGCTTCTGGCCGGATAAGGCCTCACTGGCGAAGGCGGTGGTTGCCAAAGCCAAAGCGGATCGTAAGCAACGTTTCTTTTTCCACGGGCAGTTCAATACCGGCCTGTGGCTGGCGCTTCTCAGCGGAGGGATTAAACCCTCCCAGTGCAGCTGGCATATCTGGGGAGCCGATCTTTATGAAGTCTCCCGCGGCTGGAAATTCCGTCTTTTTTATCCCCTGCGCCGCATGGCTCAGGGGCGCGTAGGCTGCGTTTTTGCTACCCGCGGCGATCTCAACTATTTTGCTAAACAGCACCCGAACGTGCGCGGCGAGTTGCTCTATTTCCCCACCCGCATGGATCCGGCGCTGAATGCCATGGCGAATGACGCGGTGCGAGAAGGCAAGCTGACGATTCTGGTGGGGAATTCCGGCGATCGCAGTAACGAACATGTCGCGGCGCTCAGGGCGGTGCATCAGCAGTTTGGCGACACGGTGAACGTGGTGGTGCCGATGGGCTATCCCGCCAACAACAGCGCCTATATCGACGAGGTTCGTCAGCAGGGGCTGGCGCTGTTTAGCGCTGAAAATCTGCACATCCTCAGCGATAAGCTGGAATTTGATGACTATCTTGCGCTGCTGAGAAAATGCGATCTCGGTTATTTCATCTTTGCCCGGCAGCAGGGGATTGGCACGCTGTGCCTGCTGATTCAGGCAGGTGTACCGTGCGTGCTCAACCGCGACAACCCGTTCTGGCAGGACATGGCCGAGCAGCATATTCCGGTGCTGTTTACCTCAGACACGCTGAATGTCGAGGTGGTACGTGAAGCTCAACGTCAGCTCACGCTGGTGGATAAAAACAGCATCGATTTTTTCAGCCCGAATTATCTCACGCCGTGGCACCGCGCGCTGCGTATCGCTGCAGGAGACAAAGCATGAGTCAGTTGCAATTCAGCGGCTTACTGGTTGTCTGGCTTCTGAGCAGCCTGTTTATCGCCACGCTCACCTGGTTTGAATTCCGCCGCGTGCGCTTCAACTTTAACGTCTTCTTCTCGTTACTGTTTCTGCTAACGTTCTTTTTCGGCTTCCCGTTGACCAGCATACTGGTCTTCCGTTTTGACGTGAGCGTCGCGCCGCCGGACATTCTGCTACAGGCGCTTCTGGCGGCGACCTGCTTCTATGCGGTTTACTACGTCACCTATAAAACGCGTCTGCGTTCAGCGCAGACAGCTGCCCCACGCCGGGCGCTCTTTACCATGAATCGGGTGGAAACCCACCTGACATGGGTGATGCTGATGACTATCGCCCTGGTCAGCGTTGGCATCTTCTTCATGCATAACGGCTTCCTGCTTTTTAAACTCCACTCCTACAGCCAGATTTTTTCGGCAGAAGTCTCGGGCGTGGCGCTTAAGCGTTTCTTCTACTTCTTCATCCCGGCGATGCTGGTGATCTTCTTCCTGCGCCAGGACAGCAAAGCGTGGCTGTTCTTCCTGGTCAGTACCGTCGCATTTGGCATCCTGACCTACATGATTGTGGGCGGTACGCGCGCGAACATCATCATCGCCTTCGCGATTTTCCTGTTTATCGGCATTATTCGCGGCTGGATCTCGCTCTGGATGCTGGTTGCAGCAGGCGTGTTTGGCATTGTGGGGATGTTCTGGCTGGCGCTGAAGCGCTACGGGATGAACGTGGCGGGTGATGAGGCGTTTTACACGTTCCTTTACCTCACGCGCGATACGTTCTCGCCATGGGAAAACCTGGCACTGCTGCTGCAAAATTATGACAGGATTGATTTCCAGGGGCTGGCGCCGATTGTTCGCGACTTCTACGTCTTTATCCCTTCCTGGCTATGGCCGGACCGTCCTGGCGTGGTGCTGAATACGGCGAATTACTTCACCTGGGAAGTGCTGAACAACCATTCCGGTCTGGCAATTTCACCCACGCTGCTCGGTTCCCTGGTGGTGATGGGCGGGGCATGGTTCATTCTCCCCGGAGCGGTTGCCGTGGGGCTGATTATCAAGTGGTTCGACTGGCTTTACCTGCGTGGCAATGAAGAGACCAACCGCTATAAAGCGGCCATTTTGCACAGTTTCTGCTTTGGTGCCATTTTCAATATGATCGTTCTGGCGCGCGAAGGTCTGGACTCGTTCGTTTCGCGCGTGGTGTTCTTCATGGTCGTTTTCGGCATCTGCCTGTTACTGGCCAAACTGTTGTACTGGCTGTTTGACAGCGCCGGGCTTGTGCACAAGCGCGAGCGGCAGGGCAGCACAACGCTGTCTCAAGTCTGAGTAAGGATAGTAATGACTGATAGAATTTCTGCACCGCGCTATGCGCTACGTGGTCTGCAGCTGATTGGCTGGCGCGACATGCAGCACGCGCTGGATTTTCTGTTCGCCGACGACCAGATGAAATCCGGTACGCTGGTGGCCATCAACGCGGAAAAGATGCTGGCGGTTGAGGATAACGCGGAAGTCAAAAGCCTGATAGACGCGGCCGAATTTAAATACGCGGACGGGATCAGCGTGGTTCGCTCTATCCGTAAAAAGTATCCTGACGCTAATGTTTCCCGCGTGGCGGGTGCCGATCTCTGGGAGCAGCTTATGGCCCGTGCAGGCGCGCAGGGAACGCCCGTGTTCCTGATTGGCGGGAAGCCGGAGATACTGGCCCAGACGGAAGAGAAACTGCGTCGTCAATGGAATGTTAATATTGTCGGCAGCCAGGATGGTTACTTCAAACCGGAAGATCGGCAGGCGCTGTTTGAGCGCGTTCGTGACAGCGGGGCGAAGATTGTCACCGTGGCGATGGGGTCCCCGCGCCAGGAGATCCTGATGCGTGACTGTCGTCTGGTCTGCCCGGATGCCCTCTACATGGGCGTTGGCGGCACATATGACGTCTTTACCGGCCACGTCAAGCGTGCGCCAGCGGTCTGGCAACATCTGGGGCTGGAGTGGCTGTATCGCCTGCTATCGCAACCGACACGCATTAAACGACAGATCCGTCTGCTTCGCTACCTCGCCTGGCATTACACCGGGAAAATGTAATCAAAATGTAGCGCGATATGCTATTCGCGCTGCAACTCGCCTGCAAAACTGCTGATAATCTGTGCAATGCATTCATTTTTTTTATGCATCGTTTGCCATTTGGCACATTTTAAGAAACCATTCGCTCCGTATTTTAGTCCCCCTAAAAAACAATACCCGGTCTTAAGTCGGGAAACAGCAAACACAATCGAGGATCTATGGCAGAGAAAAAACAGGAGCTACAGCGTGGGCTGGAAGCTCGTCATATTGAACTGATAGCGCTGGGCGGCACTATCGGCGTGGGCCTGTTTATGGGCTCCGCCAGCACGCTCAAGTGGGCAGGCCCTTCCGTATTACTGGCGTACATTATTGCCGGGCTGTTTGTTTTCTTCATCATGCGTTCCATGGGCGAAATGCTCTTCCTGGAGCCGGTAACCGGCTCCTTCGCCGTTTACGCGCACCGGTATATGAGCCCCTTTTTCGGCTACCTGACAGCCTGGTCATACTGGTTCATGTGGATGGCGGTGGGCATCTCCGAGATCACCGCGATAGGGGTCTACGTCCAGTTCTGGTTCCCGGACATGGCCCAGTGGATACCCGCGCTTATTGCCGTGGGGCTGGTGGCGCTGGCAAACCTGGCCGCCGTGCGTCTTTATGGTGAGATCGAGTTCTGGTTCGCGATGATTAAAGTCACCACCATCATCGTGATGATTGTTGTCGGCCTGGGCGTGATTTTCTTCGGCTTTGGCAACGGTGGACACGCTATCGGTTTCGGTAACCTGACCGAAAACGGCGGCTTCTTTGCCGGCGGCTGGAAGGGTTTCCTGACGGCGCTGTGTATCGTTGTGGCTTCGTATCAGGGCGTAGAGCTGATCGGTATTACTGCCGGTGAAGCGAAAAATCCTCAGGTCACGCTGCGTAGCGCGGTGGGCAAAGTGCTGTGGCGCATCCTGATTTTCTATGTGGGCGCGATCTTCGTTATCGTAACCATCTTCCCGTGGAACGAAATTGGCACGACGGGTAGCCCGTTCGTTTTAACCTTTGCCAAAATTGGCATCACGGCGGCGGCGGGCATCATCAACTTTGTGGTCCTGACGGCCGCGCTGTCAGGCTGTAACAGCGGGATGTACAGCTGTGGGCGTATGCTCTATGCGCTCTCGAAGAATAACCAGCTGCCTGCGGCGATGAGCAAAGTGTCACGTGCTGGCGTGCCGGTGGCGGGCGTGGCGGTTTCGATTGCGATCCTGCTGATTGGCTCTTGCCTGAATTACATCATTCCCAATCCGCAGCGGGTGTTCGTTTACGTCTACAGCGCCAGCGTCCTGCCGGGCATGGTGCCGTGGTTTGTTATCCTCATCAGCCAGCTGCGTTTCCGTCATGCGCATAAAAAGGTGATTGAAAGCCATCCGTTCCGTTCAATTCTGTTCCCGTATGCGAACTATTTAACGATGGCGTTCCTGATTTGCGTATTAATCGGAATGTACTTTAATGAAGATACCCGCATGTCGCTGTTTGTCGGGATGATCTTCCTGGCCGCTGTAACGGCTGCCTATAAGCTTTTTGGTCTCGGTCGCCGTGCCACCACGCAGAAAGTGGAGGAATAAGCGGCAAAATGTGCAAACGATAACCAAACGCGCATTTTTTTCAAAAAAGCACTAGACAGCGGGGACGGAGGTACGTAATATCCAGCCCCGCAACGGCGCTAAGCGCCCGTAGCTCAGCTGGATAGAGCGCTGCCCTCCGG
>OGZV01002823.1_pt1 | contig 12930 bp, 13 predicted proteins | sample 1576861 | NCBI WGS metagenome assembly OGZV01 (sample SAMEA3541501, study PRJEB24748) | human gut metagenome | biome: human gut; feature: human-associated habitat; material: faeces | place: China | collected 2012
GCAAAATAGAAGCATCGAAGATGCGATTTTGCGAATGGGGTTCTGAATAGTTACAGTAATATTTATAAATAAAAAGAGCAGGCAGGGCATCCCCTGTCTGTTCTTTTTTGAGACGAAAAATATAGTGGACTTTCTAATGTTTATGTGTTAAAATGAAGCCGTGAAAAGTGCCACAAACCGCCTAAAACAGCGGAAAATGACACTTTTATAAAATTAAGTTCTGGGTAAAACAGCTTTGGAAAGTCAGACAGGAAATTCTCAGATCAGACAAGGAGCTAAAGAATAAATGGCAGGAACATTACAAATCAAACACGGGGCAAAGATGCGTGTGGCATATGACGCACCAGTCGGTCAGGAACCAAAATTTAATATGGTATGCACATTTAATAAGGCGATTGACGAGTCAGCGTTTCTTGTATCAGTTCCAATGGTTGGAGGAAAGGCGCTGATTCCAGAAGATACTCAGAAGATGCTGTTCCAATATGGAGATGGCGATAATGCACAGATCATTGCAGGCTATGTAGATGATATGGTAAAAGAGGGTATACGCCGTTATTGGAAGGTTCGCCGTGTCACAGAGCAGCGACAGTTAATCAAACGTATTGATGTCCGTATGAAGATTGAACTTCCAGTTCAATTCATGCAGGATACATGGGCACTCAACTCAGACGGTGAAATAGATAAGGAGCAGGGACAGACAATGGATATCTCCAACAATGGTCTTGCTGTTTACATGAACCATTGGTTTGATGTTGGAGAAAGCTGTATCTTCACGCTGCCACGAATAGGAACGGTATCATCCGGACAGAAATCACATGATGTAGTCGGAGTTGTCTGCTGGATGCGTGAACTGCCAAAAGGCGGTGCTTTTCGTTTTGTAGCAGGTATTCAGTTGCGCTTTGCAGACCTTGAAGAGCGCAAACAGATGCAGGAATATGTGGCTTATGTAAAGAAAAGGTATAAGCTGTAAATGTCATGAAACTAAGAAAAAATAAAAAACAAAAGACGGATCAAATTATACGTATCGAAGAGCTTGAAGCTTTGATGCAAAAATATGGTGACGATTTAAAGCCAGAAGATATGGAAGATATCGTTAGCATGTATATGCCTCATAGAAAGCGCCGAAAACTTGGAGCTGCCTTGCTTCGTCTTGACAAGCTGCAGTTACTTCTATTAACGTTAATGCTAGTTGTCTGCATTCTCTTTATTACTGCATTCATGCAGGAGAAGATGGGCAACTTCACTATTAACCTGAACCGACTGGAGCTGTACAGAAAGGGTGTCAGTATAGCAGATAATGGAGACTTCAAGGGTGCGACAGCACGACTTACTGCAAGCACAGTAAAAGATGCGACAAACATCTCAATTGACGATATTCCTGAAGATGTGGATGACATAGAAGGCGGTCATAATGGAAAAAACTATATGGCGTACACCTATTATCTTAGAAATGCAGGAAAGGAAGATTTAGGCTATGTTGCATCCATTACACTTGACTCATGCTCAAAAGGTGCAGAAGAAGCAGTCCGAGTAGCAGTCTGGAGAAATGGAGAACGCACTGTTTATGCAGAACCGTCTGCAAATGGAGAGCCAGAAGAAGGATGTGTAAACTTTGAGTCGGACACGATTGTGTGCAGCTATGAAGAATCAAATTTCCTTGTCGGAAACGTAGATAAATACACAATTGTAATATGGATGGAAGGCGATGATCCAGAATGCGTAGACCGCATTATCGGAGGAAGCGTCGAGCTTAGCATGAATATAGACTCAGACTACGACGATCAGTCAAGTCTGTTATGGAAATTTGTTACCGATATTAAAGATACACTGTTTGACGACAAGCCAATTGATGCCGCCGGAAACGAAGCACCAAACGACAGTTATTACAGTGACAGGGTAATCACCTGGGAAAATAGAAGAAATAAGGATTAAGTAGTCAGTAGTCAGTGGTTAGATTGTTGCTAGCGAAAATTTGTGTTTGGTATGACCGGTGCCACAACCACCGATTATATATAAGGGGGAGATTCCACAAGGGAATTTTCCAGCGGCTGAATAATAAAAAAGACCGAACAAAAGATAGATTTGTATTGAGATCATATCCTCACCGAAAACGGCAGAGGAGATAACTCAATTAACCGGGCTCGGTGAGAGCTTGATCTGAGTACAAAAGCCTTGTCCGATAAAAGGAAATATATATTTCAGCCGCAAAGGATTGGAGGAAATTATAATGAAGAAAGAAAATTTAGGAAGCGTAAAAGCTCTTAAAAAACAGCTTGGCGCAGCGGTTGCCATGGTATGCGTTGCCGCTGTAGCGCTGGGATCAAGTACGTATGCGTGGTTTGTGAACAACGCAAGAGTAACAGCTACTGACGTTAGCGTAACTGCATCAACAGCTTACTCATTACTTATCTCAAAAGATAGGAATACATGGGGAACTACGGAGGCTTTAAACGGAACAGCAGTAAATTTAATTCCAGCATCTACTATCGGTGAAAAGAATGATACTACTGGAGCTTTGAAATTTGTAACTGATACTGCATGGACAGGAAACTATGCATCTACATTCAAGGAAGTGACAAGTACTGATTCTGTAAATGTTACTACTACAACTGGCAATTCAGTTACAAGTAAATATTTTTACACAGATACCGTATATTTGAAATCTGCGCAGGCTGCTAATCTTTATCTCGATAAAACAGGAACTGGTATTGGAACAACCACTAATGGCAATGTTGCAACCAAACAGTTTGATGCAACAGATTTAACAGCACAGCAGAAAGCAATGTTAAATACATTGCGTGTAGCATTTGTTGTAAAAAATGAGACACAGAATACAGAAGCAGTTACATATGTTTATCAGTTAGTAGCTGATGGCACTGGAACAACACATTACAATACAACAAAAGACAGCACAACAGCTGATATTGATGGTGTAAAAGGAGCAGTAGCAGTTGACGGTACACCAACAAAATTTACTAATTTTGCAACAAATGAAGTTCCTGTTATCACAAGTAAAATGGCAACAGGATCACAGGCTGGATACGCAATTACAAATAAAGCAGAATCATTGGGAACTGTAGCGGCTAACGATGTTGTTAAGGTAGATGTCTATGTTTGGATGGAAGGTTGCGACTATGATGTAAACGCAACAAATCTTGTTAATTTCCAGGAAGCAGCTATCGAAGACATGATGTTCGGCTTCTGTATTGGACAGGCTAACTAATTTGCATAAGCTATAATTTCATAGTTATAAAAATTTTTACCAGAAGGTTGTGGCTTCTGGGGAGCTGTAAAAAGAAGGCCATGGAAAGAAAAAACTTCTCTCCATGACCTTTTTTTCTTTAATTTTCACTTGCAACTCCGGCAAGTTTTACGGTTACATCATAGGTAGATGGGTCATCTTCAACAGATTTCCCATTTACGCAATCAGTGTCTGTACCTTCCATCCAGATATACACATGAACAGCGATCCCATCATATCCTACATTTGTTGCAATTGCTTCTGAATTATCTGGAATCGTAAAGTTTTCGCCATCCTTTGTCGCAGCCCAGTTTTTTGCTCCAGTTGTTCTTTGATCGGTATAATGTCCGGTGTAAACATATGGATATGTAACTGTATCCAGTTTCGGCTTTCCGTTTACATTCTGAATACTTGTCCATCCAGCTTTTGCAGTGCTGTCATTGCCTTCTCCTGTTTCATTATCTTTCGCGTACACGATACGAAGCGATTCTTCTCCAAGAGGAGTCTTTCCGTCAGCAGCAACTTCCTGTGTAGTGATTGCAACACGCATGGAATCCGTAACCGTCTTGGAACCATCGCCGCCTTTTGATGTAATTGTGACAGGAGCACCATCGCTAGCATCCAGATATACATCTGCAGTACCAGTTTCTGTAATCGTATAAACGATATAATCACTTTTTATAAACGCAAAATAATCCTTATCATAATTGCCCGGTATGGCATTTGCTCCTGTTGCAAAAGCTGGCTCAGAATAATCGGTGATAAGACCTTGATTATTGAAGCTCTGACACACATACCAATTTTTCAGATCATCCGTAGATGCCGGACTTAAAGTTGCTCCTTTGGAAGTTGCTTCCAGAGATTTCAGTTCTCCACCATGCTGTGCACCTTTTGACAACTCACCAATCTGAAGAATAAATCCATTGGTTGTAGCGCTGATGGTAGATGTTGTTCCTTCTACTTTGTTGTTTGTCACAAACCAGGCATAAGTTGCTGATGATAATGCAACTGCGGTAACTACTACAGACAGACCTGCTGCTGCCAATTCCCTTTTTAATTGTTGTATATTCTTCATATTCTCACTCCTGACAGTTAAAACATTTCAAAAAGCAGAAGCCGGAAGATTCTGCTTTTTGAAATATCCCCCACGCCACAACCGTGGGGACATATCTCACCTTTAACACAGGTTATCTCTTATGCACCTGTTGCTGCATTATTTGCATTTACGTCTTTTCCGTCTGTATTAACCGGAGTAGCTGTAAATGTAATTGTTACGCCACAACCTGTTAAATCAGCAAGCTGTGTGGTTTTTACATCATCATCTGCTCCATCATAGAATACGTAAACATCGACTTTTCCAGAAGCTGCTGCTGCAATTGCATCATCAAGATATCCCTCTGTATCATAACCTGTAATATTGGTCTGTGTACCCATATTATTGTACTGTTTTACCCATCCAGTTGTGGCATCATCACCTTTTTTCCATACAACCCAGCCATCTTCACCAACTACGAGAACACGCATTGCATTTTCAAGTTTAGAATTAGCAGTTGCATTAACTTTTACTGATGAAACAGTAAGGTTTTTAAAGGAACCAGCTTTATCATCGCTTGTACCAACATAGAATGCCTGTTTGATTGCATAACTTCCTGTTACAGCTGCTTCAGCATCGACAACTGTGAAACGTGAATTTGCCAATTCATTAGCCTTTGCTTTATCTGACGCATAAGCCGATTCAAATTTAGCTGATTGACCATCATCACCAACACCAACAACCTGTGATGGATAAAGCTTTGTCTCTGCTCCTGTTAATTCTTTTGTTGTTCCTGAACTAGCTGTTACAACTACACTGTCAATTTTCAGGAATGAAGGATTGTCATGGAAGCAAGGGCAGAATCAAGATTTTGGCAGATCGGCTCGGTCAGATCAACAAGATGATCGAACATAGATTGTAAGTCCGATAAAATTTCCGTGTTTTCTTAACACAAATTTTATAGACATGGTGTTATAATTGCGACCATAGTAAACAAAAGGACTACGAAGGGAGAATATAAATCATGAAATTCAGAACACAGAAAATCACAGCACTTATGGCATCTGCAATAGTAGGAGTATCTACACTTGGAAGCGTATCCGTAATGGCAGCAGAAAGTACAGAAGCAATGGCAGACCAGGCGGGAATGGTGGTTGATAGAGATGCAATTGCTGCAGATGGAGATGCAATCCCGTCTGATTTTATACAGGGTAATTTTAAACCGTCCGAGACAACTGTGCAGGCACAGGATTCTTATGAGTATCCATTCATTGGACTTAACATGAAACTTCCGGAGGAACTGCTTAAACAGATAAAAGCGCAGACCATTGCGATGATCACAAATGAAATATGGAATGACAATGCAGATGCAATTAAATATGCATATATAAGCTGGAGCGAAATGACCGAGGAGCAGAAAGAGGCAGAGGTTGACAAGATGGGAACAGCATATGATGACTGGTACAATAGTCTTGCAAAAATTGGAGCGATTGGAATCTATGACGAAGATTCTGAGAAAGAACTGGATAAGATTACAGGCTGCACAGAACACAAAGAAATCGGAAGCAGCAGTGATGGAAAGTATAAATATTATCTGAGCACTAATAAAGATGCAGATGAATCCCTGAAAAAAGAAGTGGAAGAAATTGATGTGACACTCACAGAGATGACACCATTCCAGCATCATTTTGCATTTGACCAGCCACAGGAGACAAGCAATGAAGGTGATTCTACAACTGTAGGCAAGTTTAAGACAAAAGGCGTTGATGGAAAAGATTATACAGAAAAAGTATTCAGCGATTATGATCTTACACTTGTGAATGTTTTTACTACCTGGTGTTCTCCATGTGTAAATGAGATTCCGGAGCTGGAAAAACTCTATGAAGAGATGAAGGAAAAAGGTGTTGGAGTTGTCGGTGTCGTTCTTGATACAGTGGGTGATGATGCCAAACAGAATGAGGATACAGTGAAAAAAGCCGGTGTCCTTAAGGAGAAGACAAAAGCATCCTATCCGTTCCTGGTCCCGGATTCAACAATGATGAATGGACGTTTAAATGGTGTCTCTGCTTTCCCGGAAACATTCTTTGTTGACAAAGAAGGAAATATTGTAGGAGAAACCTATTCAGGAAGCCATACACTGGACGAATGGAAAGAAATCGTAGAAAAAGAACTCAAGAACATTTCTAAATAATAAAGCGATTTTGACAGAAAGATAAGAAAAATGATGAAAAAATAACAGATTTAAAGTGGATAGGTCCTGCGCTGGCGATTCTGTACAACCACGGTGACAGGAACGGTGGCCATTTAATTGGGTGTGGGCTTAATTAGTGTCCTGGTGGTTTAATAAGTATTGAGAAAGAGCCAGTGCCACTGTCGCGATGGAAACTTCTTGATATGCGTGTTGATGTATGTTAATATAAAAATACAATAGGAGATGAAAGTCTTTTGTGAGTCATTGAAGATGGAGGTGATTGCCAGTGGAAAGGCAGACTGATCTTGCAGAAGTGATAGACGTGGTTGCTGATAAGGCTCAATATGATCGATGTGCCAAAAAGCTGCTTGCATTTAAGGCTATTGATGCATGGATTTTGAAAACCTGCGTGAAAGAATTTTATCCTTATAGTGTAGAGTATATTACGGAACATTGTTTGTCTGGGGAAGTTGAGATTTCAGAACATGCGGTTCATCAGGATCAATTAAACAGAAGCAAGAGGGTAAATGGTGATGAACAGGTAACGAAAATGAATTCAGAGTCCAGTTCTGTTAACGAGGGAACTGTATATTATGATGTTCGTTTTACTGCTATTGCACCGACAAATGGAGAAATAATTAAACTAATTATTAATTTGGAAATCCAAACGAACGATAAGCCTGGGTATGAACTTGTAACTCGTGGAATATACTATTGTGCAAGAATGATTTCAGAACAGCATGATTCTGTATTTATAGGTGAGCATTATGAGAAAATTCAAAAAGTTTATTCGATTTGGATTTGCCCATCAACTCCTGAGTGCAGAAAAAATCAAATGACTCGCTACCACATGACGAAGGATCAAGTAATTGGTAATACATATGTGAAGGAAGAAGCGTATGATTTGCTGGAGACAATCATTCTCAGTCTAGGAGAACCAGAGAATGATGCAGACTGCAGTATATTAAATTTATTAAATACACTTTTTTCGCCATCGGTATTGCCTGATGAAAAGAAAAATGTGTTGAGTAAAAAGTACAATATTGCAATGACTGCAGAATTAGAAAGTGAGGTGCAGCGTATGTGTAACTTGAGTACAGCTATTGAAAACCAAGGTATTAAAAAAGGTCTTGCGGAAGGCCGTGCAGAAGGTCGTGCAGAAGGTCGTGTAGAAGGTGTTGATCTGATGGCAAAATTGGTAAAAATTCTTCTTGCTGAGAAAAAGTATAGCGATGTAGAAAAGGCCTCTGATGACGCAGAATATCGCGACAAGCTTTTGAAAGAATACAAGCTGGTAGGATAATCAATATATTCCAAAAAACTAACTGTTGACTTGTAGTCAGCTTGAGAGAACTTATGTTTAAAGGCATAAGTTCTTTCAGGCTGATTTTTTGCGTATCAACTGTGACAGAGATGGTGGCTTAATTAATGTCCCAGTAGTTACAGCTTTGCAGCTTCACGCAAAATCTTCTGGCTGGCAAGCGGGATGCGACCAAGTCCGTCTGGTCCAACGTTAAGCAGGTAGTTGATACCCATACCATTTAACTTCTTGCGGTTTGCAGCAATGATTTCTGGGCTCTTCCAGTTCTGATCGTGAGCAGAGAAGCCCCATGTGCGGTTGATAGTAGCAGCAGTCTCATACAGTCCGTATGGAGATGGTTTGAAGCCGTCAATTCCGTTCATCAAAGCCGGGTCAAACTCAGTGTTCTCAGGCATAGAATCTGGAATCTCGTTATCGCCAAGTGATACATAATCGTAAGCACCGTTTCCAAGACGGGAGTTGATAAGGCAGTCAGGCTGATACTTTTTGATAGCATCGAACAGTGCGCGGCTTTGATGCTCTTTTAAGGTCATTGGCATATCAAACCAGATCAGGCAAAGCTCACCGTAGTTACGAAGAATCTCTTCAACCTGCGGATAAATCTTCTCGTTAAAGCAGCGGTCAAAGTTTTTGTTTGCAGCATCCGGGAAGTCCCAGCTATTGTCCCATGTAACACCCTGGCTTGGAATGTGGTTTGACAGATAGCCGCCGCCGTCTGGATGATGCCAGTCAAGATCTTGAGAGTAGTAAAGACCCATCTTTAAGCCATGCTTGTAGCAAGCTTCTGAAATCTCACCGATAACATCACGTCCAAATGGAGTTGCATCAACAACATTGTATTTGTCAACCTTTGAGTGGAACATAGCAAAACCATCATGGTGCTTGCTGGTGACAACAAAATATTTCATGCCGCAGTCCTTTGCAAGCTTAACCCATTCCTCGGCATCGAAAAATACTGGATTAAATGCCTTTGCCAGTTTTCCATACTCTGCATTCGGGATTGCCAGATTTGCCTGAATCCATTCAGCGTAAACACCGCTGTAGCGATCCTTATACTCGCCTGCAAGAAGTGAGTACAGACCCCAGTGAACCATCATTCCATATTGTGCTTCCTTGAACCATTTTCTCATGTCCATAATTATTCCCTCCAAAAAATAAAGTGTAAAAATAATAGATAAACGCCAGCACTAATTATTAAGCATTACCTGATAAATGCAGGGCAGTCCTTCACGGTCAGATACAAAAATAATACTCTTGTTGTCCTCGGAAAAGCACGGATGTGGATGTGAATCCTGCGGATTTCCATGCTTAGCCAGCCAAGATGTGCCATGATAACAAAGCTTCTTTTCCGTGCGTTTTTTGACATCAATCAGATAGATAAAATCATTGCTTATGGTATTGGCTTTTTCTTTCAGCATTTCCTCTGTCAAAAGATGAATTGGAACATCGCTTCCTTGAGAGTCACCGACCATGTACTCATTTTTCTTATCACAGATAAAATGTGCAAACGGAGAACATGGCATTAGAATTTCTTCTTTTAATGTTTCTGGATCCATAAGGCGGATGTTTTCAATCTTGTCGCCAGTTGTTTCACGGTAAACGTAAGCAAATTTAGAACCATCAGGAAGCCAAAATTCATGTGTCAAAATCAGATCAGATGGTTGCTTGCGGCAGCAGCGATAACGGCTGCCATCGCTTTTAATCAGCCATAGTCTGGCATCAATCAGATCATAAGGCCCTTCATGACAAAATAAAATCGTATCAGGGTCATTTGGACGAATCTGTGTATGACCAAACCAACAGTGATCCTCAAGCACTACCTGACTTTTTCCTGTTTTTACGTCAATGTAGACAATGCGGCATAGTGGCTTAGCCTGGCAAGTCAGCGCAAAAAAGTTCCATCCGGCACTGCCATCACGCGGTGGAAGTGTGTCTTGTTTTGTCTCAACAATCGACATAAAACGATTGTCGCTGCTCATGCCAGGTGCAGAACCGCTCCAGCCTTCTGGTGTTTCGTAAAAGCAGTGCGTTTCAAGCGTCTGTGCATCCATCGCGTAAAAGCGGTTGTTTTGCTGATAAAAGATGGTTTTGTCGTCATGTGAAAACATGGCGCTGTCCTGACCGACACCATCTCCCTCTGTGATCTGGCGAATCTCACCGTTATTGAGATTGAGTGTATAAAGCTGACGTCCCTCGTCACGCTTCTGGCAGATTAAAAGATATTGTCCGTCTGATGTAGTCATGCGGTTATAAAAGTACATGTGGTGACTAAGTATAGACGGATCTGTCAGGCGCTTTACAATAGTGCCAGTGTATGGATCTGTGTATTCTGAAAATGTGCTGTGAAAAATTTGTCCCTTACTCATAACAATATGTAAATACCTCCTGCATTTGTGCTGTTAATTATAATTTTACCAGAAATATATACAAAAGCAAGCATATAAGATAAAAAATATGGAAGTGTGTGTTTGCTTTTGCTATAATAAAATGTGTGCAACTATCAAGAATTATGAAAACAGTAATACCATTAAAACACGAGAGGGCAAAAATATGGAGACGATGCAGGGAAAGAAAAACATTGTACTGATTGGAATGCCGGGAGCAGGAAAGAGCACAGTTGGGGTTGTGCTGGCAAAAAGACTTGGCTATCGCTTTCTGGATTCAGATCTTGTTATTCAGGAGCAGACAAAAAAACTGCTTCATGAATTGATTACCGAGCATGGAGTAGATGGCTTTCTGAAAATTGAGGAAGATATCAATACAGGGTTAGACTGTGAACAGGCAGTGATTGCAACTGGAGGAAGTGTAATCTATGGTGAACAGGCAATGGAGCATCTGCGCAAGATCGGCTGTGTTGTCTACTTAAAGCTTTCTTATAAAGAAATTGAGGATCGTCTTGGCGATCTGACGGCGCGTGGTGTTGCATTAAAAAATGGACAGACACTCAAAGATCTGTACAATGAGCGCTGTCCATTATATGAAAAGTATGCACATATCGTGCAGGAATGTGATCACAAGCGGGTTAGAGAAATCGTTCAGGAGCTTGCGTCAAAAGCAAATGCGTAATTAACACTCGCATCCAATCAAAATACCGCCTTTTTCAGCGTAGTAGCTGCAAAGTCCGCGGCAGTGTCTAAACTGGACATCTGCCTGCGGATATTTTTTATAGATTTCTGCCTGAATGCTTTCGGCAAGTGCTATATTTTCGATATGGCTGATGCGTACCTTGCCACCGTGATAACCAGCATTTTCAAACTGTTCCATGATAGAAGAAACAAGCTTTTTGGAACTGCGGCATTTGCCAATCGGATGAATGCGTCCCTCTTCGCTTGCTGTGCTAAGAATCGAAATGCCTAAGATGCCGATGGCAGAAGCAACTGCTTTATTAATACGGCCGTTGGCTGCTAGATTATGAAGAGACTTTAAGGCAAAGAACAGACGCGTTGTGTGAATATATTCATCAGCAATACGAATTACTTCATCGTATGATGTACCGGAAGCGACAAGTTCCTCAAGCTTTTCGATAAAGAGCCATAGCTCAGGTCCGGTAGTCAGTGTGTCAAATATATGAATTTTTACTTCAGGATGCTGCTGCTCATAGATGGACTTTGCGGATAATGCAGAGTTGAGCGTTCCGGAAAGTGCGCTAGTCATCACTGCAACGTAAATAACATCGGCACCCTCAAAGCAGCTTAACCAGCTTTCAATACTCGGACATGCCGTGTATGAGCGTCCTTTGTGTGCAGAAAGATAATCAAGCATCTCGCGTGTATTTAGATTGTCGTCATCAAGAAATGAACGCTCATCTGTGGAGATTGTCAAAGGTGCTGTACGAAACTGCCCATCTGCGCTGTCAAAAAGGTCACAGGAAGAGTCGGAAATAATTCTGGTAATCATATATCATAACCTCCATTGTTTTTTTTTAAATATTATCTGGTTTTAAAAACTACATAATCTAGTAATAGTATAACAGATAATTATAAAAAAACAACTGGTAAATGACATGAAAAAAAGAAGATCACCCGTTTTTGGATGATCTTCCTTTTTTTATTTATCCATGATCTCGGAAATAGCGTCTAAGATCTTTCCGTGACATCCACCGCATCCAGTAGAGCAGTGGGTGATTTTTTGTACTTCATCAAACGTCTTTTCTACATCGCTGAAAGTAGGACTGTTGTGCAGCGCTTCTGCGACATCAAAGTAAGTTACATTTTTACAATTGCAAATGGTATAATTTTCCATATCATTACCTCTTTTCAAAGTGACAATGAATAACGTTACTCACCAAAATATCTCTTTAACAGACCTGCGAATGCCTTGCCGTGACGAGGCTCATCGCGAGCCATCTCATGAACAGTGTCATGGATTGCATCAAGGTTAGCAGCCTTAGCACGCTTTGCAAGATCCATCTTACCAGCAGTAGCGCCGTTTTCAGCCTCTACACGCATCTGCAGATTCTTCTTTGTGGAATCGGTAACAACCTCGCCTAAAAGCTCAGCAAACTTAGCTGCATGCTCAGCCTCTTCGTAAGCTGCCTTCTCCCAGTATAAGCCGATTTCCGGATAGCCCTCTGTGAGCAACACGAGCCATAGCCAGATACATACCAACCTCAGAGCACTCACCCTGGAAGTTAGCTCTTAAATCAGCCAGAATATCTTCGCTGACACCCTTAGCAACACCTACAACGTGCTCAGCAGCCCAAGTTAAGGTCTCTTCCTGCTTTGTGAACTTGGAAGCCGGTGCCTTACATACTGGACAGAACTCCGGAGCAGAATCTCCTTCATGAACATAACCACATACCTGACAGACAAATTTAGCCATAATAGTAATCTCCTTTTCTGATAAAAATATTTATTGTTAATGTCAGCGGAAAAACCGCTTTTTATTTTTGTTACTATATCAATCAGGAACCGTGATAGGGGTCGGTGTCCTGATTGATAATAGTAATTGTTACTGATATGATAGTAACATAAAACCACAAAGCTGTCAAGAGTTTTTTCAAAAATATAATAAGAAATTGCACCTAAGGGCTTTTGTAACATAGTACCGTGAATAGCAATTACTTTGTATCAGCGCAGCTTTTGCATACACCTTTAAACAGCAGGGAATGACTTTCTACGATGCCATCAATATGTGCCTGGGCG
>OGZV01002825.1_pt1 | contig 12914 bp, 16 predicted proteins | sample 1576861 | NCBI WGS metagenome assembly OGZV01 (sample SAMEA3541501, study PRJEB24748) | human gut metagenome | biome: human gut; feature: human-associated habitat; material: faeces | place: China | collected 2012
GGTTTCGAGCAAGGCGTTCATGATGATTTGCGGATCTTGTTGTCCGGGATTGTAAGGAATCTCGTTTTCGCAGGCTGTTAGGAAGCCTACAATAGTTATGTATATAATAAGGTGTACCGGCAGTCTTTTGTACAGGCCATTCGTTGTATGTTTTCCATTCGTTTTCACCTGTATGGAATATATTTACTTTATGCTTGGGCTTTTCTCCCTTTCCTTCCAGGAAATATCGGAAAAAAGGATATTCTATTTTGTCCATGTAATAAGCCGAAGTGCTTTTACCGAAATACAGATTACCGAAACCTTGGAACCCGCGTACTGTCCATGCTCCATGCCACCAAGGACCGAACGCCCTCCTCGCGGAGGGCGTGGATAGAAATATTTTGCCTGCTCCTTTCGCGTCTGCGGGGCTTGGTCGCCCTCCTCGCGGAGGGCGTGGATAGAAATTCTTGGGCAGAGCCAACAAGCGCAGGGCATGCAGAGTCGCCCTCCTCGCGGAGGGCGTGGATAGAAATTGCTATGATGATGTTGCCCATGCCCCATATTTTGGTCGCCCTCCTCGCGGAGGGCGTGGATAGAAATTTTTGGTGATATTGCTGTATCTGGGTGTTGTGCGTCGCCCTCCTCGCGGAGGGCGTGGATAGAAATATTCTTTAGCCTCTGCTGCTTCTGTTGCTTTCGGTCGCCCTCCTCGCGGAGGGCGTGGATAGAAATTTGATGGTTTTGGAACCATTGGTCTCCGAGTCCCGTCGCCCTCCTCGCGGAGGGCGTGGATAGAAATCACCTTTGTAGATTTCTCCTGTTTCGGTGTCTTGGTCGCCCTCCTCGCGGAGGGCGTGGATAGAAATTTGGACATGGATGTTTCCTTGTCCTTTAGCTGCTGTCGCCCTCCTCGCGGAGGGCGTGGATAGAAATAAAATTGCACTCACCGACGAACACAACATCATGAGGTCGCCCTCCTCGCGGAGGGCGTGGATAGAAATCCCTCAGAAAGCGGGTGAACATGTAACTATTCCGCGTCGCCCTCCTCGCGGAGGGCGTGGATAGAAATACTACCGGCTGGTGAAGCTGGCAAAATTCGACGAGTCGCCCTCCTCGCGGAGGGCGTGGATAGAAATAACCGAAGAAGCATGTATGAACAAATGGGTTATAGTCGCCCTCCTCGCGGAGGGCGTGGATAGAAATCGAAGCTTGCGATGAATTTGTCCACATCGTTGTCGTCGCCCTCCTCGCGGAGGGCGTGGATAGAAATATCGTCGTGAGCAGCGAATAGTCTCGCTTGAATGTCGCCCTCCTCGCGGAGGGCGTGGATAGAAATACACGGCAGCGTTCTCCATGACCACGATGTCCCGTCGCCCTCCTCGCGGAGGGCGTGGATAGAAATTACTATCCCGTCTTTGCAAACCTGGGAGAACAGGTCGCCCTCCTCGCGGAGGGCGTGGATAGAAATCGGTCTATCATGGCTCACCCGTCTCCGCCATCAGGTCGCCCTCCTCGCGGAGGGCGTGGATAGAAATGATCCGTACCATTGCATTTTTCTCCCTTTACGCACGTCGCCCTCCTCGCGGAGGGCGTGGATAGAAATACCCTCGACATCTCCACCACCGACGGGCGGGTGGGTCGCCCTCCTCGCGGAGGGCGTGGATAGAAATAACTTCCGCATTTCCGTCAGCCGTGGTGCATCCGGGTCGCCCTCCTCGCGGAGGGCGTGGATAGAAATAGAGTGCCATCGGCGCGGACGAGGCGGGCGAGTGGTCGCCCTCCTCGCGGAGGGCGTGGATAGAAATTTGATGATCCTGAAACCATTTGTCTCCGAGTCCTGTCGCCCTCCTCGCGGAGGGCGTGGATAGAAATCGTATCCGCCCGACGGTGTCTGTGCTCCAAAGCCGGTCGCCCTCCTCGCGGAGGGCGTGGATAGAAATTCGAAGTGCTCCCAGAGTAGACGCGAAGGCACGAAGGTCGCCCTCCTCGCGGAGGGCGTGGATAGAAATTGGAACGTCGCCAGCATCGGCGACGACGAGGGCGAGGTCGCCCTCCTCGCGGAGGGCGTGGATAGAAATTGCGCGTGTTTGATTTTGGCAGCGTAGTCGAGGGCGTCGCCCTCCTCGCGGAGGGCGTGGATAGAAATTATGGTCGGAGACCGCGTGGCAAAGCTCCAGGCGGTCGCCCTCCTCGCGGAGGGCGTGGATAGAAATCTGTATTTTTCGTCATAGGCACGCCGCATCACAGGTCGCCCTCCTCGCGGAGGGCGTGGATAGAAATCATACTCTCTCGTCTTCCCACCCAAAAAATACAGTCGCCCTCCTCGCGGAGGGCGTGGATAGAAATTCGGTAACGGTCAGAGTATCGCCGTCGGCATCGGTGGTCGCCCTCCTCGCGGAGGGCGTGGATAGAAATCACACACCGGTCACGGTCAGGCCGTCCAGACTGCGTCGCCCTCCTCGCGGAGGGCGTGGATAGAAATAACCTGTCCGCCAAACAGAACAGCAGCTTTTCCAGGTCGCCCTCCTCGCGGAGGGCGTGGATAGAAATGGATTCAGGACATCATTGCAGCCTACAAGGATGCGTCGCCCTCCTCGCGGAGGGCGTGGATAGAAATCGAGATGTTCCGGCGCAGCACCCGCAAGCGGCGTGGTCGCCCTCCTCGCGGAGGGCGTGGATAGAAATTACTTGCAGCAGCGTCCGCAGCCTACCGCATCAAGTCGCCCTCCTCGCGGAGGGCGTGGATAGAAATTGAAATGCAGGGCGCCCGCATTGAAAGCTGTGAGGTCGCCCTCCTCGCGGAGGGCGTGGATAGAAATGTCCTCCTCCTAGTCGATAGTCTCCCGTGTTGCGCTCGTCGCCCTCCTCGCGGAGGGCGTGGATAGAAATCGAATAGCCGTTCTGTTGACTTCGATTGTAAAGTGTCGCCCTCCTCGCGGAGGGCGTGGATAGAAATATCACGGAAATGGAACGTGACGACAAGACAAAGCGTCGCCCTCCTCGCGGAGGGCGTGGATAGAAATATCCGGCGCTTCGTGCAGCAGCACTGCAGTTCCGGACGTCGCCCTCCTCGCGGAGGGCGTGGATAGAAATTTCTACAACCCCGCCCTCGTGACCAGCGACTTCGTCGCCCTCCTCGCGGAGGGCGTGGATAGAAATAAAACGCCGGAAAAATATGTCGCTTCCTGTTCATCGGTCGCCCTCCTCGCGGAGGGCGTGGCTAGAAATAACGAGCGCGACGACAAGGTCGCCGAGCGTAATTTGTCACCCTCCCCGCGGAGGGTACGGATAGAAATCAGTTTCCACCGCGAATCGGGCATCGCCACAATTTTTCCAAAAAGGAGTTTTCCATGCATACAGTTTCCCTCACCCATCAGCTCGTCGCCATCCAGGACGACTTTGACCTCGACAAGATCATCGAAAGCGGCCAGTGCTTCCGGCCACAAAAGCTGTCCGACGGGCGCTACCGTTTTCTTTCCGGCGGCGCACTTCTTTATCTGACTCCGCTGGGCGATGGTCAATACGACGCCGCATGGTATGGCTCAGATCGGGAGTACTGGGCCGACTACTTTGATTTGGGCCGGAACTATGCCGCGCTGCGGTGCAGCTTGGCGGGACAGAGCAGCTATCTGGACAAATCGCTCGATTTCGGGCAGGGCATCCGAGTCCTGCATCAGGATCCATGGGAAATGCTCATCACCTTTCTCATCTCCCAGCGCAAGAGCATTCCGGCCATCCGCACCGCCGTGGAACACCTTGCCCGGTGCTGCGGCGAACCTCTCAGTGCCGAAGGCGATGAAGTTTTCCTCTTCCCTACCCCGCAGCAGCTCTGCGGCCTCTCTGAGGCGCAGCTGATGGGCTGTGGTCTGGGCTACCGCACCCGTTACATCCAGAACGCTGCCGCTCAGGCTTCCAGCGGCACACTCGACCTCGGTGCTCTGGCGGCGCTGCCCGACGACGCGCTCTTTTCCCGCCTCCTCGAGCTGGACGGCGTCGGCAAAAAGGTAGCAAACTGCGTCTGCCTCTTTGGCTATGGCCGTACCGCGATGGCTCCTATTGATGTCTGGATACAGCGACTCATTGATGAGGAATTCGGCGGCCACGACCCTTTTCCTTCCTATGATCAGCAGGCTGGCATCGTACAGCAGTACTTGTTCTACTACAAACGCAGCACCAGCCGCAGCGTCGTTCACAAAAAATAAAAAAAGTTGTTGACAACTCTCCTTTCAGCTGGTATAATAACACACGTCGTCAGGGACGACACAGGCTATGGGGGATTAGCTCAGCTGGGAGAGCGCTTGCATGGCATGCAAGAGGTCAGCGGTTCGATCCCGCTATTCTCCACCAAAAAAGCACTGTACTTCGTTTGAAGTATGGTGCTTTTCTTTTTGCTTTCTTAGAGGTTGCATCGAGAATCAGCCAAATGCCTGATTTTGCAGGCGCATGGACGGCAACCCCCAATTCTTGCTGTTTGGTTGTTTTTGAAAATACTGGTTCGATGCCCGACTGTTTTGCAGGCGAACGTATCACTCTCCCTCGATGTACGGAGTAAGGTCGAAGTTGAACGAGATGTTGATCTGGTATCCGCGATAAACGTCTACCCTGCGGATGAGCTGGTTGACGATCATCTTCTTCGCTTCAAAATTTGCACTGTCGTACAGGTCAGCATAAGAAATCAGTTCATCATACAGCCGCGACACTTTATCCATCAGCTCTGCCGTTTTCTCCAGTTCTTCACTGGCCGCTTCGCAAAGGTTTTCCAGCTCCGTGAGTTTCTCTTCCTGCGCTGTAATCATTTCGGCAAGGGTTTCTCTCGGTAACACGCTTTCACCTTTGATGCAAGCTAAAACCTCGGTTTTCAGTGCCAACAGGTCTTTTTCTGCCTTGTTCCGCTGTGTCTGAAGGTCTTGCAGATGATTCTTGCGTTCCGCATTCTCTTTTTCATAGCGTTTTGTAACGATCTGCTCTTTGGGGATACCCCTCATCTTGGAGAAAATCTGGCGGACAGCTTTATCAATGATCTCATCCAGAATGTGGACGGTATATCCCGTCTGCCCGGTGCAGTTGGTCTGCTTGCGGAGCTTTCCGTAACAGGTATAGCGAATACGCAGCGTATCGTCTAACGAACCATCTGCCATTTTTCGCCATTTACGGCTGCTGGTCAGTTCCAGCTTTGCACCGCAGTGTCCGCAGTAAGCGTTGCCGGCAAGCAGCGACTTCCCATGGATGTTCAAAGGAAGACGATTTTCGGCTTCCGCAGTTGAGCGCACAGAGCGTTCATTCCGAATGCGCTGTGCGTTTTCAAACTGTTCCTGCGGGACAATCTGCAAATCCGGCATCAATTCTGATCGTGCATCCCCGCAACGGAGAACGCCGGTGTAGGTCAGGTTTTGCACCATCCCCCGAATACTGGATGGGTGCCAGCACTTTCCGGACCTTGCACGATAGCCAGAATTGTTCAGATAGGTAGCAATGTGCTGTGGACCATAGCCCTCATACACATACTTGTCAAAGACAATCCGCACTACGGCAGCTTCCTGCTCGTTGATGTGCAGTTCGTACAGTTCATGCTTGCGCTTGTTGATACGCCCACTCCGTACAAGGTCATAGCCATAAGGCGCATTTCCGCCCTTGAAGTGACCTTCTTCTACAAGCTGGCGCAGACTGGTGCGGGTACGGACGGAAGTCTTTTCGCTTTCTCCGTCCGCCTGCCAGAATCGGATGTAGTTCAGCAGTTTGTCAGTGTGGTTGTCGAAACGCTGCTCACCCTCTTGGGTACTCCATACCCGGATGCCGTTCCGTACAAACCATTCCACAACAAAGGGCGTTTCATCTGCGATACGACCGATACGGTCGAACATGAATACCAGCAGGATATCGAACTTGCCCTTTCGGGCATAGTCCTTGATGATCTGGAGCTTGTCGCGGGCGGCGGCCCGGACTTTGTGGCCGGACACGCCTTCTTCCTGTTCTTCATGGACGATGACCCAGCCCTTCGATTCAGCGAATTTATGGCAAGCCTTTCGCTGCATGGGCAGGTCTGCTTCATGGTTGGAGTTGAAATCCACCTGCTTATCGGTGGAAACGCGGTACAAGCAGCACACGCGATTGTTATTTTTTGTCATTGTAAATTCCTCACTTTCATCATAAAAAGTGGGGATAGGCTTTATTTCGTTGTCAAAGAACGTCCGGCAATGGCTCGGTTTGTAATATCGCCCGTTACCGCACTCAGTATAGCGTTTGATTCTGCATTCGTCCATGATGTCAACCTACCTTCTTCGTATAGCTGGTGGCAAGCAGGATGTTCCGAATGCGTTCAAATGCTTCCGGGTTGGGTTCTTTGGAAAAACTGAAAACAACAGGATAGCCATTGATTACCAGATATTGCCGGTTAGCATCACTGTCAGTCGCAGGAAGATTTCCTGCGACCTGAGAAAACTTGTCGATCATTGTAGTGCCCTTTCCTTTGATTTATCAGAATTTCATCGGCAGGGCATCCTTGCGGCACTTGCCGTTGTAGGCCATATAGATGGGAAAAACGTATTTCTTCCATCCGGGCAGTTTGGCAGGATTGTCCATGCCACTGCGATAAATCTCCATGGGGTGAACGCTGCGCAGCGCACGGATCAGCCGTTCCTCGCTGAACTCACCGTGATACAGTTCCATAAAGTGCATCATGCCCCGCAGGACAGATGCCCGGAACGAATCAGGCTTGCCCTCCCATGCAGCCACGATCAGCCGCAGGGCCTCGCAGTAGATTTTCTCGCCCATCTGGTTGTACAGCTTGAGTGCGGTGCCCACGCAGCTGATGCGGTAGTCGCTCAACTGCAAGCTGTCATAGTTGAAGTCCAGACCCACCCGGTTGGTGGCTGCGAGAAATGCAACGGAGGGCGCATCCTCTCCCACGACCTTGGCACGGAGCTTGATGCCCGCCGTCAGCGGTGCGGCGTGACCGTTCTGCTCTGCGAAGAACAGGGCTTCCTGCTGCATCGTCAGGCCAGTGTAGATCTTACACAGAATCGGCAGATCCTTACCGCCGTTGCGCAGGATACGCGCTTCAATGGTGTGCTGGCCGTCCGTTACATAATACCGGCCATTGCGGAAGCTGACCTTCGGCTCGTTCGCCGTATATTCGTTAAAGTCTTTGGCAATCAACTCAACGCGCTTGCGCTGGATGCCCCGCTGGTACAGCTCACGAGGGTAGATCAGCTTACTGCTGTGAATGACCACCATCTGGTACGGCGGTGTAATGTTAAAGGAAGCGGAGAAGTTATCCGCAGTGTTTTTCAGGCGCATCTCATTTCCTCCTTGATTCGCCAGATGTATTTTTCAGCTTCTTCCAGAATCTCAGCGACCTGCTGCTTACGCTTCGGGATGGTGAGCAAGGTGGGATTAAAGGTAAAGCTGTATTCGAGCCGCTGAATCATGGCATGAACAGCGGATTGCAGTTCGGTGTACATCATCATCTCCTCCACACTCCCAGCGTCCTCAAAGGATGATTTGATGGGTGTGTAGGGATAGATGGGTGGCTTTCCATCCACCACTTCAGGAGGCGCGTAAGCCGCCTGAGAGCGGATGATCGGTTTGAGTTTTTGAATGCTGCCCATCGGATTCAGAGCAAGACTGATCTTCACAGCATCATCGACCCGGCGCATATTCTCCGGGGAAAGGTGTCCGACAAACTTCAGGACACGGCTTTTATCAATGGTGAAAATCTGTTCTGCCTGAACAATGGACGGTTTCAGGCCATCTTCTTCTACCTGACAATGGGTTGCCTGCGTTACTTTCTTATCTGTCTTACTTGTCAAAGCCGCGACAATCAAAGTCGGAGAGTAGATGTTGCCGACATCATTTTGAAGAATGACTGCTGGACGGGCACCGTTTTGTTCGGAGCCAACGCCTGCCTCCAGTTTTACAAAATAGATGTCTCCGCGTTGGAACTTCCAATTCGATTCCAAGTGCGAACCTCCATTCTGATATGCAAAAGCCCGCTGCGTTTTCGGCAGCGGGCTTTGCTCAATTCATGGTGGTAATTGATTTTAGGGATTCTATCGCATCCCTGCGGGTGAATGAAAACCGGATTCAGCGCGGCATGACAACGTAGTCGTAGCCACGCCGGGTCTGGCAGACCGTGCAGGTTTCCATGCATCTGTCCTTATTCGGCACAATGGCGATCTTGAACGCCTTGGTTTCAACGTAGTGCCGGAGGCAGACACCGCAGAGGGTACGGATGGACTTGACCATCGCAGGAGTCAGCTTCATCTCATGGTAGATCTGACGCTCTTTGATGGTAGGATTCAGTTCATCCATAGGTTTACCTCCTATGTGTGATTAAAAATGAGTGGGTAGTTATGTAAAGAACAGAAGCAGCCGAAGACCAAAAACAGCATCCGACTGCTCCTGATAAAATATGTTTAGGTCTCTCATATTCGCCCTCGGCTCCCTGAGAGTGGGGAATCATCTGGCGGCGGGCTTGTACCGCTCCATTGGCATCTCAGCCACCCCGTCTGCTTTCTGACCGGGCCGCGAATTACGGAAGTATCATTGTTCTGAGTACCAGATGACTGAACTGTTCAATTTTCAAGGTCCGTGAGTGTGGACATATCACCGGCGGCGGTAGCCGTCCGGGAAATTGTCCCCTCACTTACTAGCCATCGAGAAGGCTCAATCCATAGCATCAAATTCAAAGTTTTTCAAAAATTTAGTGATTCGTTTGATTTTGATGCTAATTGTCGGCTGAGAACAGTGCAAAACTTTAGAAATTTCAGTAACAGTGTATCCCTCATAGGCAAAAAGCGTCAGCAGCTCCAAATCCTTTGCATTCAATTTTTCAAGTGCTGCAAGCAGATGCTCATTTTTGATTTCTCCGACCCATGCAAAACGGTTTTTTGTTTCGTGATATACGTCAGTGACCGTAATAGCCTTTTCGTACCGCTTGAAATCCACGGAATCCTCATCATCCTCGGTCACAAAAATCGGCTGAGTATTATCAACATAGGCACGTTCACTATTGAGAACATCCAAATCGAACTGGTACATTGCCTGGATTGCATCTTCGGACATTCCTGCTTCCCGGTACTGGATACGCAGTTTCTTCCACCTGTTTTCCAGACGTACACGCTCTGAGCCATTATTGAATTTCATGTAAACCTCCAAATTTTCGATAAAGCGTAAAAGTCGAAAATTTGGAGATTCTAGGGATACTTTGCGGCCAGCTCCAGCCACGAAAAGAAGGCAAAAAGAAACATGAAGTGTCCTTTCCGCCGGATGCGGAGGTTGAGGACACTTTACTGTGTGACAGCTTGCGGGCTTTTCTTGGCAACAAAAAAGAGATGCACTAAAGAAAAGGGTCCCGACACTGTTTTCCATCCGAGAATGGAAAGCGGTATAAGTATCCTCGGCCTTTAATGCATCTCAGGCTTCGATATGTTTTTGTTCCGACGCATCGAAGCCTATAAAAAAGAAAACCGCCGTGCGATCAGCTTACAGGGCATCGATTCGTGCCCTGTAAGCATATCACACGACGGTGTTATGAAAGTCATCTGGCGGTGTTATGAAAGTGTTATGGAGCCATTTTTGCCCCTTTCTGAAAACTTTTAGGTGTTATGAAAGTCACATGAAGGTGTTGCGAAAGTGTTATAGGAATTATTCTTACCAATTGGCTCCAAATGCAAGGATTTCCTCGTATTCTTCCGTGGTCAGATGTTCCTTTGCTGCGGCCAGCTCGTTGGTTGCAAGTTCATTCATTCCCTGTGCTTTCAGGGAGCGGATCAGCCAGCAGTATGCTTTCGGATTATCCGGAGCGATGGTCAGAGACTTCATGGCGTACTGATTGAGCAAGTCATAAGAATGCAGCGAATCCAGCTGCTTCAGCAGTTCACTGACAGCACCCATATAGGAAAGATGGTATTTTGTGGAAAACTGAATGAGCCAATGCTCCCCATCTGCGGAGGACAAGACCTTCCCATGATAGAGGTCAAGAGCATTTTTGAGAATGTCCACTTTGTTGATTACGGAGGACGCTCTGACAGCGGAAGATACAAGTTCATCAAAACGCTGATAATCTGTCATAATGTGAAGCTCCGGGTTGAGCTGATATCCGGATGCGGAGGATAAAACCAATGGTTCATCCGAAATAATACTGAACTTCTGGCGTAAACGGTAAACCAGCCCTTTGACGTTCTTGGCTGGATTGTCTGAATCATCCGACCAGAGCGTTTGGGTGATTTCCTGCGGAGAAATGGCATTTTTACGGGAAATCAGCAGGTAAGAAATCAGTCGGTTGATGCTTGGAGAGCTAAAGTCAGCTTCTTTCAGAACGCCTTTGGACGTACTGATGCTCAGTTCGCCAAACAGACTGACATAGATGTCCTTGCTGCTTTGAATCGAAGTGGGAATATACGCCATCTGGAGCCGGTTCAGCATCTTCTGTTCGTTGTACGACGCAAGCAGCACATAGGCCAGAATCCGCAGCATACTGGTCTGCTGAATATACCGCTTAGGATTCCGGATGGCAAGCAGAGCGACTGGGCGCGGCTCCAAGGAAACGGCAATAACAGACCGGATGCCAAGCCGCTGGTACAGGTTATACTCCGCAGGATAGGCTTCTTTTGTTGCTTCGGCGTCCGGGACGACCATTGGAATTCCCTTGCGGACAGTTTGTACCCACCGATCAAGAAATTCAGCGGATTCATATTCTTCGGTTAAAAGCATCGTCTTGTCTGTTGCGCCAGCGTTGAACCACCAGAATGGTGTCCACAAATTCAAATCAAGATCGACCTGAATTAAACCGCACCAGTCAGCATCGTAGAATTGGCAAGTGGCTTTCAGCACCTGCTGGGCAACTTCTTTCGGGGAAAGATGCTGGTAATACAATTGCGATTCAAGGTCATTCATACTGTTCTCAAAATCAATTGCACGTTGAATATCTCCAAAGCTCCGTTCTTCGTACTCATGATCAGGCTGACGCATAAAATTTCACCTCGTGTCAAATAAAAAAGCACAGCATCAGGGATTCACTCGCTCTGTACGGTGAATCCCAGTGCTGTGCTGGTATCAATCATGCAACCGCAAGAGCTGAACAAAGCTACATCGTAGTGTGGTTGGGCGGCTCAAGCAAAAATGAATCTCATTTCGTCAAAAATCAACCAGAAAATTATTAAAGGAGTCATTCAAATGAAACGAAATCAGAATTTCGACCATAATCACTCTCAAAAAGTGCTTTCCTGCCGCTACAACATGGACACTAACCGAGTGGAAGCCCGATTCGAGGATGGAACCATTCTTTCCATCGACTGCATCGTCATTGAGGACGAATATGGCAACACCCCGGCACAGCGAGCAGAACTGGACTGGCTACTTATATAACAAGCCCTTGGAATATACCCAGCTTGTGCTGAGTGGGGAAATCGAACATTATCTTTCACTTGGTTGCGATCACGGTAGACTAGAAGATTGACCTTTTTTCATAGAAATGTGATTGGCTGTTACAGAATGGCTCTTCAAAAAGCATTACAGAAAATCCGGAAACTTTTTTGAACCATAATAACTCAAAAAAGTTTCCGGATTTCTGTTTTTGTACGATTGCTATCGTATTTTCATTTTGCAATAGTTTTCATAATTGACCATTGTCCATTACAGAGAATATAGGTCTCTTCCTATAATTGGCTGACATTTTATAGCACACACATTTATTTCTGCATGGAATACCCACTGCTTCCATAAAATATTTACTCGAATAATTTTCCGCAAAATGGACAACGATCTTTCACTGTTAGTACAATTGAAAAGTGCTTCCCACAAAAAGGACAACGACGTGTTATAAAATCAAAAATATAGTCTATCAAAAGTACAACAACAGCTGCTATACGAAACTCAAATGCCCATAGTGCGCATACGACTATTGCTATGAAGATGAATACAGCTTTGCATAATGTGAGTTTTGTTTGGAATTTCATTTTTTATTCTTCTTTCAAGCATTTTCCTTATAAGACGGAAGATTATGCTCAAAGCAATAGTAGGCTTTTTCCAAGATATAGCTATCGTTGTCATAGTGAGTAGCTTTTCTATATTCTGTCTTCTTTGCAGTTTGTGAGGTAAATCTTTTTGTTTTAGGATTTACCAGTGCATAAGTTACAGTCGTATCCTCAATGGTTGCTCTTTCCAAAAAAGCATTTGGCTGCCATGAGTAATCCTTATAAAATTCACATTGTCTAATTTTCAGATGTGTATAAATATTTGTTGATGCGTATTGACTGGGATCACTGTAAATGAAAATCTGAGAGGGAGTTAGCCCAGAAGCTGTAAATGGAATCCAAATATAGGGTTTTGTTAATCCAATCAGAATATTAACACCTCTGTCTAGTACCGCAGCTGCAGCAGGACTCACAACACTTCTCCTTTCATTTTTTACAGGTTTATTTCCGTACGTTATCTGAAAACGATATGGAACTCCCTTATAAGAATCTCGCGCTGCAGGTCTTTCGACAACAATTTTTTCATATGTAATTGTCGAATCATATGGGATGTTACGTTCGGTAAGGATTTTTTCCTGTTCGACAGGCGACAAGCCGCTTAAATCAACCACTTCACTTATATACATTCCTGCCGATGGAGCATCTATCTTCGACGTGTCTGCATATGCCGAAGTGGGGATAATATGGGACATTGCCAACAATGCGGTACTTGCACCCGTGAGTTTAAGAAATTCTTTGCGAGTCATCTCTTTCATATTTATTCTCCTTGAAGTTTACTGATTATCGCATACCGTTACTTGATATAATATATTGTTTATACATTTCTTCAACTCTGCATTGGAATCACCCTTTCATGTAAAAACAAAAGACACGAAATTGTTACGTCCACCTTAATTCTTAGATTCAACAACTCTGATTATCTCCAAAAAGCCCGGAAATACGGGCATTTCACGGGATATA
>OGZV01002827.1_pt1 | contig 12908 bp, 15 predicted proteins | sample 1576861 | NCBI WGS metagenome assembly OGZV01 (sample SAMEA3541501, study PRJEB24748) | human gut metagenome | biome: human gut; feature: human-associated habitat; material: faeces | place: China | collected 2012
AACTGAATAAGCGCAAGGCACGACCTGTAAAAAGGCCGTGCCTTTTTTGGTTGTGCGGCTTCCCCCTTGGGGGAAGCTGTCAGCGGCCCCGCCCGCTGACTGATGAGGGAAAACCGTGCCGCCGCTGCGCGCAAGCGGGTTGCCACGGCAAACTTTGCCCCTCATCCGGCCCTGCGGGGCCACCTTCCCCCACAGGGGAAGGCTTGGGACTCACGCCCCCAGCGTTGCCGCCATGACCGCCTTGATCGTGTGCATGCGGTTCTCGGCCTCCTGGAACACGATGGACTGCGGGCCGTTAAAGACCTCGTCGGTCACTTCCATGGCGTCGCGGTCAAACTTTTCGCCCATCTCCCTGCCGACGGCGGTCTTGTGGTCGTGGTAGGCGGGCAGGCAGTGCATGAACACGGCGGTGCCCTTGGCCTTCGCCATCAGCTCGGCGTTGACCTGATAGGGGGACAGGGCGTTGATGCGCTCCTCCCAGACCTCGACAGGCTCACCCATGCTGACCCAGACGTCGGTGTAGACGACATCCGCACCGGCCACGGCGTCGGTGTCCTCGCTCAGCGTGATGCTGCCGCCGCTGACGCGGGCGAACTCTTTGCACTTTTCCACCAGCGCGGGGTCCGGCCAGTAGGCTTTGGGGGCACAGGCCACAAAATGCAGGCCCATCTTGGCGCAGCCGATCATCAGGCTGTTGCCCATGTTGTAGCGGGCGTCGCCCATGTAGGCAAATTTCAGCCCCTGCAGCTTGCCGAAATGTTCACGCAGCGTTAAAAAATCGGCCAGGATCTGGGTGGGATGGTACTCGTTCGTCAGGCCGTTCCAGACGGGCACGCTGGCGTATTTGGCCAGCTCCTCAACGATGGCCTGGCCGTAGCCGCGGTACTCGATGCCCTCAAACATGCCGGACAGCACCTGCGCGGTGTCCGCGATGGACTCTTTCTTGCCGATCTGGCTGCCCGTGGGGTCCAGATAGGTCGTGCCCATGCCAAGGTCGTGCGCGGCGACCTCGAACGAGCAGCGGGTGCGGGTGGAGGTTTTCTCAAAGATCAGCGCCACATTCTTGCCGCGCAGCGTGTCGTGCGGAATGCCCGCCCTTTTCTTGGCCTTCAGCTCGGCTGCCAGATCCAGCAGATAACCGATTTCCGCGGGGGTAAAGTCCAACAGCGTCAAAAAATCATGCCCTACGAGGTCCATAGTAAAGCTCCTTTTTAAATATACAGTTTATTTGTATAAATATACATACATTATAGCACGTTTGGGGATGATATGCAAGTGCGGGTTTTTGTGGTATAATGGGCTTGCCGCGATTGCCCATTTGCCGTTGAACGGCTTTGTAGGGGCCGGGCATGCCCGGCCCGGAGGTGCAGGGCGGGCGGTAGTCCATGGAAAAGCCGCGGGCCGGACATGTCCGGCCCCTACAGGGCGGAAATCCCCGGCCGGGCATCTATGGCGGGCTTTGCCCTCATCCGGCCCTGCGGGGCCACCTTCCCCCGAGAGGGAAGGCAAGGGCGGAAAGGAGGTTCCCATGCCCAAAATCTACTTCCATGTGGACGTCAACTCGGCGTTTTTGTCCTGGTCGGCGCTCAAGGCGCTGCAAGGCGGCAGCACTGTCGATCTGCGCACGATCCCCGCCGTCGTCGGTGGCGATGATGTTCCGATTCAGGCTGCCCTGCCTGTTTTTCCGGCACATAGAGAACCCCGTAGATATTTCCCTCTTTCTCCTCCGCCAGCACTGTATTATCTACCGAAATTCCCAGCTTTGCCTGCTTTTGATCGTCTGAAAATTCCCCCTGTGCCTCCATATGGAGCAGACGCGGAATCGTCCCACTGGAGACCTCCAGTGTCAGATGATTCTGCGCCGCCAGAAAGATCTCCTTCGCCGTCTGATCCATCTCCAGACGGCGGAGCTTTCTTTGGTAATGAATCACCGCAACAAAAGAAAGACTGGCAAGAATACCGACAATCGCAATCACCGTCAAAAATTCCGCCAGTGTAAACGCCGCCCTTCTCTTCTGTTTGTTCTGTCTCTTCTGCTCCATCTGTCCTCGTTCCTCTTTTTATTGTAACTGTTCAGTACCTTCACAGTCACGCGCAGACCTGCTGAACAGTTAGTTTTTATTTTATTTCTGATCCAGATTGACTGCACGCACGGTCAGGTTAATCGGCTTTACCACCGCTTTCCGGGAAGTTCCCATCGTATCTTTTTTCCGGTAGATCGCCAGATTTTGAACCGTAAAGCATGCTGTCTCCTCCGAATAGGTATAGCCGTCAAATGCCGTATAGTATTCATCCGAAATCGCCGCCTGCGTCAGCAAGGATATCTTATTATACGCATCATCGTAAGTATAATCCCCATACCATTTTTCAATGCCCGTGCCAGACCAGTCTGTCGCACTGAAGTGCAGCCACAGGTGGCTGTTTCCACTCCGCAAAAGAGGTGTTACCAATTCTCCTGTTGCGGAAGTCCCGGCAGAATTTTTCACTTCCAGCGCATTCGCAAATTCATCGGTCATCAGCTGCGCCGTGAGCGACAGCGCCTGCTCTGCATCTGCCTGTTCCTGCGTCCTCTGGTAAACATTTTTTACCATCATCACGCCGCCTCCAAGCACCGTGCCGATCATACCGAGAATCACAATCGCCGCCAGAAGCTCCGTCAGCGTCATACCGTTCTGTGACCGGAGTTTTTTCTGACATACTGAAAAGAGCTTCCGGTGACCCTTGGATGCCGTCTGTTTCTGCTGCCTGCAATGCCTATTTCTGCATCTGCGGCATTCACATCTCTCCTGTCCCATCTCTGTCTCCTCTATCGGTATCTGTAAAGCAGCTCTTGTAAGTTTACCTCTTCCTCTTCTGCATCCGAATCAGCCTGGCTCACATACAGCACGATGGGATACTGTCCCGTCCGGTAATTCGTCTGTGTGCCTGTCTGGTAGGCATTTGACGCCAGGCTTTTCTTCATGCCGCCGGTTCCAGATGCCTCCAGCTCCAGAACATATCTGCCCGACGCCTGTTTCGCTGTCCGGTTGTTCTCCAGCTGATTGCGGCTGTCATAATAGCTCGCCATCTGCTCTTCGCCCTGCCGCAGCATCCTGCCGGACGCCAGAAATGCACTCAGAAACATCGTCATTCCCAGTGCAATCACAAGAACCGATATCAGTACCTCTGTCAGTGTCTCGCCCGTATTGGCACGCAGCTTTCTTCCAGCTGCCCATTTCATTCTACTTATCATTCTGCAGCAGCTCCTTCTCTATTGTTCCGTTCTGCCAGCGGATCGTCGTAATGATGGTCGTCGTCGTGATCGTGTAGGAATCGTCGTCGTCCGATTCGTCGTCATCGTCCGACTCGTCCTCCTCTTCGGATCCGGTGGAGGCGGCATGGACGTGCTCCAGTTCCGACTCGGGCTCCACGGACGTGGTGGTGGACTACGACGGCGACGGCACCCACGCCACGCCGGAACAGGCCCGGGCCATCGCCCGGAAGATGATCGCCTCGTACAAGGACTGGGGAGACGGCGACTATGACGCGCTCGTATGGCTGTGGAACAAGGAATCGGGATGGCAGTGGAATGCCACCAACCCGAGCAGCGGCGCGTACGGCATACCCCAGGCGTTGCCCGCGTCGAAACTCGCCTCCGCAGGAGACGACTGGAAGGACGACGCCGCCACCCAGATCAAATGGGGATTGAACTACATCGCCGGCCGGTACGGCAGCCCCAGCGCCGCCAAGACGTTCTGGCTCGCCCACAACTGGTACTGAGGGGCGGGACACGTAAAGGGACCGAGCATCAGATCTCGGCGGAATCATCTGCCCCGTAGACGCCATGCCCCGCGCGACCGCCCGTATGGGCTGATGATCGGAGCCATGCCCGCCGGACGGCGCGGCACCGATCATCCAAGGGAAGGAAGGACGCATCATGCTGATGGAACCCGATGAATACACGTCCCAGGAACGGGCCCTGACCGACAAGGCGAAGGAGCTGATCGAGCAGCACGAGCTCGACTGGGGCAACGGGGAATGCTTCATCCAACGCGACGCCGGCCACAGCGAACTGTACATGACGCTGGAGGCCCCCAACCACGCCACGGTCACGGTCACGGTGCCGGCCGAGGCGGACGAGAAGGGGCTGAGGCGCGCCATGGCGGACGGGCTCCTCGACTTCGACCCCGACGAGGAGTTCGACGAATGCTGGTCCCGCGAGTTCGCGGCACGCAACGGGTTCACGCCCTCCGGCTTCCTGTCCGGCCTCCAGGAAGACAAAGCGTATTTCGGTCTCCGATCTGAGGCGTTGCTTCATCCCGGTCAAAGCAACGCCGGGCAAGGCAACGAAACGATTGCGGAGATCCGCTGGACGGAGGAGGACCTTCGGCACTGGCTGAAAGACCATGACTGGCCCGACAACAACGAGAACATGGACGCGATGCGCGACATGATCTCGGCCAGGGAATTGCGGGACCGCAGCATCGAGGAGGGATGGGAGATCATCGACGCGATGGTGGACGACGGCCGGCTCGCCCGCAAAGACGAAGGCGAGAAGGCCGAAACGTCCGAAACCTACGATCCCGCGAACCCGGCCGACCCGTTGAGCATTGCCGATACGTCTGCCTCGGCCGCAGCCACACGATAAAAGACCCGAGCGAAGGAGCATCATCATGGCCGGATTGAAGGACTACCAGATCAGCGTGTACGTCGCCAACCTGGGCAAATACGTGGAGGGCGTGTTGCAGGGCGCGTGGATCACGCTGCCCATGCCCGCCGAACGCTTGCAGGACACCCTGAAGACCGAGGTGGGATTGGGCGGCCGGTACGAGGAGTACGCGATCCACGACTACGAGGGCGGGGAAGGACTGCTCGCCACCGTGGCGAATCCCGGCGAATACGAGTCGCTGACGGACCTGAACCTCATGTGCCGCGCGTTCGAGGCGCGCGAGGACGACGACCCGGACGTGTACGAGAAGGTGCAGACGGTCCGCGACGATCTTGACGCGGTCCCGCGCACCCCGTTGCAGTACGCGAACCTCGCGTTGAACTCGGACGAGATCCCCTATCACTCTTATGATGCGCCGTCCTCGGCCGAATCGAAGGAGGCGAAGTATGCCTGGACCGCCGTGAACCATGGGTGGGCATCGGATGCCGTGTGGTCCATGTTCGATACGGGGCTCGGCTATCTGATCGATATGGAGATGTACGGCCGGGACCTCAAGCTCGACGGCGATGTGTCGCTTGGCGACAACGGCTATCTGGAGGACGCGGACTGGCCGAGCGATATCGACGGCCGGTACTCGCGCGAGGAGATCGCCGAGGAGGTCGAATGGCTGGATGATTTCGACGCGAAGACCGGTTCGCCGGCCGCGTTCGACCTCGCCTCGCTCGTCCAGCCGGGCGAACGCATCGCGGACTACACGATTTCCGGCACCGGCACGAACTGGGGAGCCCCCTCATACCAGTGCATCGTGGAGGAGGGTTCCACCGATGTCCATGCCGCGCTTGAGGACACGATGCACCGGATCATCGACGCGCGCGCCGCTACTGGCGACGCCGTGGACGTGCTGCGCGAGACCATGGGCGCAATGCCCGCAGCGTCCGTCGGCGAAGACGACGGCGTGAGCCCGATCGACCTTGATCTGGGATATGTGCTGCCCGGTGCCGTCACCTCGTTCGCGGAACGCGCGCAGGCGTGCGACCCCTCGGACCCGCTGAATATGACCGATACGGCCGGTTCCGGCCTTTCCAAGTGAGAAAGGGCGAGCGAGATGGCCTTGACGCCTTTTGACATGGAGGGTGTGAACCGCGACCTGCTCGCGGCCGGGAATCCCGCCAAGCCCGACATGCAATCCATCCTGCGCAGGAACGCGCGCGATCTCGTGCTGGGGAACGCGATTCTGGTCTCTTCCGTCGATGCCAAGGAATTGGAGTTCGGCGTCCACATGGCGTATTCCGACGCGGACGGCGGCTTCGACACCGATCCGAGCGAGGACGTGTGGTTCGAGGCGTCCTCGCTCCCGATTCCCAATGAACGCCCTGATCTGCCTCCCGACAACGCGCTCAGGATCAGGGTCACGGACGTGCTGACCGAATACGGGTTCACGGACATTGACGTGAAAGCCCCGGACAGGACGCCGGAAGGCATCTGGATCGGTTTCGAGGCCATGCAGCCGGTCAGGCTCGACGTGACCTCGGCCCAGGAAGGGCGTTCCGTTTCCTTCACCCTGACAGCAGCCGAGGCCAACGATTGGCGTTCCGGCCGTCTCGACGCGCACGGCCTCTCACGCATGGCCGTCGAACGGGTTCTCGCCAGGCCGGGCGACACGGTGACGCTCGCCTACGGGGATTCGCTGTTCCGGCCGGCGGTGATGTGCGACGGTTCGGGAAGGCTTCCCGAGCATCGCGTCAAGGCCGGTATCGGCACGTTCGTCATCGGCCGTGAAAGCGAGGCGGTCATGCCCGAGATACTGCGGATCGACCGCACTGTTGACCCACGAGACCCGCTCGTGATCGAAAAGGCGTTCGGAAAGGAGAACGACATGGAGAACGGGAATGTCCCCGAATACTGGAAAGGCCTGATGGACGAGGCCGATCTGCCGTTGGCGGGCATCGTGCGCGAGCACGGCGGCGGGTTGATGGACTTCCACCGCATGAAGGGCATCGAACGCCTGACCGGTTCGAGTGACTGGGATTTCTACTCCTGGACGGTGGAAAATTACGACGATGACCTGCTCGACGTGTGCGAACGGGAGAACGCCGCCGACGTGCTCGCCGACTTGCAGGCATGGTGGAAAACGAGCCAGCCCGACATGCGGCAACACGTGGACGAGATGATGGCGGGCATCGACGCGGCCATGGAACCGCTCGACAAGCGCCTGTACGCCGCCGCCGAAAAGGAGTTCAAGGAGCGCGCGTTGGACCCGGACGGGGAATGCTACCAATTGGACGGCGGCACGTTCATCTCCCAGGAATCATTCGACGGCATCTGCGGCGACCAACGCGACCGCTACATGGCATGGAAGAACCAGGCCGAACCCGCCAGACTCGTGAGCGCATGGGACGACCCCGCACGCCTGGACCGGCTCGTGGGCGACCTGATCGACGCGGACGATGGCGGCGGATGCTTCTACACCGACGCGCAGCCCATCGACTACACGCAGGGCATGGATTACAGCCCACAGCAGCTGGCCGCAGACAGCGGGCTGGGAGATACGGTCCCGCTGGCGTGTGAGTCCAACGCTTCCTACAGCCTCGCGCACCACCCCGATATCAAATTCACCGCCACCGGGTCTCCCGACGGCAGAAAGGCGCTGGAGGTCTCGGCTCCCGGTTCCGCCCGTCATGCGCTAATCACGGCCAAACCCGGAACGTTCGACGTGAGCCTGCATGACGAGCGCGGCATCGTGTCCGGCGAATCCTTCCCTTACGAGGCAAACGATTCCTGGACGTACCGGCTTTCCGGCCAGGCGTTGCGCGGCGCGCTGGACCTCGCCGTCGGCTGGGCCGACCCACAGGAAACGTCTCTTGAGACCGCAGGGCTCGGCCTCGCGTTGGATGACGGCATGGAAACGACACACGGCCGCTGACGCCGTACGGCAACGACGAACAGAACCAAGGAGCACACGATGGACATGAATTGGATCGACGAGATTCGGGATCCCGAACCCCGCAAACGGTACATCTACAACGCTGACGACTACGACCCGCAATACGGGGACCCGTATTACCGTGAACACAGCACCCGCGCCGACAGCCTGTGGCGGCTGTACGAGGAGAGCGGCACGTCGATCACGTTCGATGCCTTCGCGGACGAATCCCGTCAAACCGATTACAGGATGGAGACCGGCGCTCTGCGTGATTTCTTCAATGGATCCCAGTCGGCGCTCTCCTCGTACAGGAACCCGATGGGAGGCAACCCGCTGATCGCGTTCGGAAGCATAGGCCGATGGGACGGCGAACGCACGGGCATATCCTCGTTCGAGACCTTCGATGATCTGATGAACGGCGATGATTCCCCGTTCAAGGACTGCGAGATCGACCACATCTGGGACGAGAACGGAATCCTGAAGATGCGCGGCCACCACCACGACGGCAGTGTGGAGGTGGAGATACGCCAGCTCACCGACCAGGGATGCGAGGCATTGGAATCCTACGAGCAGTCATGGGCTGGCGAACCGTTCGACGCCGCAGGCCGCCACTACGACGGCGGCAAGGAATCCGTGGACCGCTTCTGGAACGACCTGAAAACCGATCGGGGCCTGGCCGTGGAGCCCCGGTACGTGGAACTCGCGTTCGGATGCCCGCCCATCGAATGGGACATCGATGCCAGGGTGAGGGACTTCGCCGAACGCATGGGCGACGAATATACGAGCCTGTACGAGCAGGACACGACCGGCATCAAGGGCGGTGATTTCGAACGTTTCGGCGCGTTCGCGGACAATCACCTCGACTTCATACGCGCCCTGACGAAGGCCAGGGGCATGGATCCCATCAGCAGCGACCGGGAGATAGCCGCATTCCTCAACACATTCGACAAGCTCGCCGCGATGCCCGAACCATCACCGGCATCACAGGAAAAGGACGAACTGTCCGCCGGAGTATGCGATCCGACCGACCCGACGATGGGCTGCCTGCAACCGGATTCGCCGGCAGCCATCCGATAGACGCGAAAGGAGTCCATGATGATTTTGACGCAATCCGACCTCGAATCGGATTCCACGCGATGTTCGAGAACATCCATCCATTCACGGACGGCAACGGGCGAACCGGGCGACAGATTCTGAATCTCATGCTCATGGCTGCCGGCTACCGGCCCGTAGCAATCAAACATGATGCCGGCCGCAGCTATGGGAAAAGTCTGGAAGCATGGCAGGTTGACGGCGATCCCAAGCCGTTCATTTCCCAGCTTGTCCAATGCGTTGATCAGGAAGAGCGCGCCGTAGCGGAAATCGTCGGCAGATTAAGAGAGAACCCTTTCTCGGAAAACGCCATCGACGGGATTGGTCTCGAAGACGGTCCGGCACGAGGGCGTTCCCTCTGATTGGAACGCTTCAGGATTGTGATAGGTGTACATGAATATGCGTTTTTACATATATTCATGTACACTTATATGCATGAAGAGGAGCGAGGCGATTGATCAGCTGCGCGAGATGGATGCCAAGTACTCGTGCTACGTGTATTGCAAGAACGAACTGGCCGTCGTGCTGGGTGAGCAGGGGCAGAAACTGAACCGAACCCTGTCCAGCCTGGTATCGGCGAAGGCGTTGGTCCGTGCCGCCCGTGGCGTCTACGTGTTCGCGTATTCCTCCCATCTCGGCGAGGGGACACTTCATCAGGTCGCAAAGCGGTTGCGTTCCGGCGAGCTGGTGTGGGAAAGCCTCGAAAGCGCTCTGTCGCGCTGGAACGTGATCAGCCAGATTCCGGTGGATAGGGTCACGTTCATGACCACGGGCCGTGAGGGCGAGTTCCGCACCGCGTACGGGGTGATCGAGTTCACGCACTGCAAGCTCAGCTGGAGTCGCATCCTGCCGAACCTGATCGCCCGCGATGACGGACTGACGCCGCTCGCGTCGAAACAGTGGGCGTATCGTGACCTGAAGGCCGTCGGACGCAACCTCGATCTGGTGGACATGGACGAATTGGAGGACGATGATGACTGGAGCTGACGGCACCTATGACTACAAGGCTATGGCGGCCGGGATCGTCTCGGCCGGGGGCGAGGGCATGGGCAATCTGCTTCCCGTGGTCGAGAAGGAACTTCTGCATTATCGAATCCTGGATGCCATGATGCGCGAGGGTTTCTTCTCCTCGCTGGTGTTCCAGGGCGGCACGAGTCTGCGCCTGTGCCACGGGTCCCCAAGGTACAGCGAGGACCTTGATTTTGCCGGCGGCACCTCGTTCGACATGGACACCCTTAAAGGGCTTGGCTCCTGCATCTCCGATTCGCTCTCGGGGATGGGCGATGATGTGACGGTCCGGGTCAAGGAGCCGAGACCCGACGCCGATGGGCTGACGCGCAGATGGCGTATAGCGATTCGCACGGCCGGTCAGCGCAAGGATCTGCCGAGCCAGACAATCAAGCTGGAGGTGGCATCGATTCCCGCGTACGAGCCGCAGCATCGTCCCGCCTTGGTCAACTATCCGATGTTCCCGGCCTTGTCGGGTCAGATCATCCTCGATGTGGAAAGCCCCACCGAGATTCTTGCCGACAAGCTGCTCTCCTATGCCTGCGCATCGCACCTGCGGCGACGCGACCTGTGGGACATGTGCTGGTTGGCGTCGAGAGGCGACGTCGATTCCCGACGGGCGATGGAGCTTGCGGAATTGAAATCATCTGATTACGGCGAAGAAGGACTTTGGGCAGACCGTGCTAATCGCGTGGCGGGGGTCGCCGATGTGATCGGCTCGGATGCCTTCGCCGACGAGATGCGCCGGTTCCTCCCCGCCGGCCTGATGACATCCACGGTCGAATCCCCACGTTGGAGCGCATGGGCGATCGAACAGATCGGGACGCTGTACGGCACTCCAGGCACTCCATCGTCGGCCGATGCGGTTCCCGGATTCCCTATTTTCGGTGCGTCGAACGACTCCAGTCCAACCCGCTGAACGCTAAGGAGGTCTGCGATGTCGAATCTGGACTATAACTTGCCTGAGCCGACAAAGGCGCAATTGGAGTACGCGCGTTACCTCAGCCGTTTCCAAGCGCCGCGTGAACGCCGGACTCTTTTCGCCCGCACCGAATCGGATATCGCAGCCGCCTTCCGTGAAGAGACCGCGAACCATTCCTGGAACGCCGACGACCTTGCCTCCCAGGCCGGTATCGGTCCCCGGTTTGCCGATGCTCTGCTCCAGCGGGGCGAAGCCCCGATTGAAGCGGTGTTCTCCGCAGCCGATGCGCTGGGGATAGACATAGCCGCGTTGCCGCTTTCCAGTCTCGGGAACACTCGGTGAGCGGTGTTGGTATACGCCAATATGCGCAAAGAAGCATGTTGGCGTATACCGTTTGTTCATCCGATCCTCGCGGTGCTAAGGGAATAGGTGGCGACGCTGCCGGCTGTTCCGACGACCTGGTTCATGGGCATGGTCAGTCTCATGTCGGTGCGGGTGGTGGATTCCACGGCGTTGCGCATTTCGTCCTGCACGAGGCCGATGTAACGCATGGTGGTGGCGATGTTGGCGTGCCCCAGCATACGGCTGACAAGCACGATGTTGCAGCCGTTCCTGTAGTAGACGCATGTGGCGAACCTACGGCGCAGGCTGTGCGACGGGTATCCGGTTACCGTCTTGATCCTCTTCGCCACGTAATCGACGCCGCAGTGTCCCTGCACGTCTCCGGGGAACAGCCATACGCCGGTGCGTTTCCGCAATGCCGAAGCGAGCTTTGCCGGCACGGGAAGCATCCGCTCCTTGTTGCCCTTGCCGTGGACGTGGAGCACCATGCCCTCGGCGTTCTCCTCCAGATCGGTCTTCAGGTTGATTCTGGTCATTTCGATGCGGCGCAGGCCGCAGAACGCGCCCAGCATGACGGCCAGCCGCGCGTTCTCGTCGGGTGATGCGAGTCCTTGTTCGATGTTCTCCTCGGGACAGATGCAGCCGGACGGAAGGGTCATGGGCGCGGTGGGCACTTCGTCCGCCGGATTGCGGCGGGCGAGCCCTCGCTTCATGCTCCATTGGTAGAAGACCTTGACGCAGCTGCGTACTCCGCGTCTGCCTTCGGTTCCCATGCCGGCTAGGTAGAATATGAGGTCGTCTTCGGTCACGTCGGTGATGCTTTTATCGACGGCTTTGGAGAATCGAACGATCTGGTACCAGCGGGTGCGCAGGGTGTCGTTCGTGCGTCCGATGGCGTCCATCCAGTCGATCCATTTCTCAATGGATTCTTTCCAATCCTCCCGTGGCTCGACGTGTTCGCAGCTCTTCCTGTTGTCGTTCCAATACCTCATGGGGCTCCTTAAGCGCATAGAAAAGGGAAGTGACTTCTTCATCACTTCCCAAGGAATACTATTGCGCGTTTCTGGCCGATGCTCTTCGGAAAACCAGCTGCAAGGCGAACATGCGCGATGACACGCCGATTTGAAGGAACAGCAAGGCTGGTGTATTGTCTACTCCTGTTGCAAAAAGCCCTACGGCTGCGAGCCAGAACCGTATATCGGACGGTCACTGGTTCAAGCCCAGTCGCAGGAGCCATCGAAAGCCTCGGTTCTCCGAGGCTTTTTTATTTTCATCGTATTGGTGGCCAGACACGACACCCCATCATCAACCGGGAAATCCATGGCGAAGACCTCACCACTACTCACATCAGGCAGACAGGTCACTGTCAATTCACCGATGAGAGGCACGGTATTCCCAGTATCAGTTTGGGAATACCGCGCAAATCTTACATCGAGACCTTGGTCAGGGGCATGGCGGAGTCAATCGGGAAGTCGGGGGCGCTGGGGGCCACGCCGGCTTCGACCAGGTTCACGCCGAGCATGGCGACCATGGCACCGTTGTCGGTGCAGAGCTTGATTTGCGGGATACGGACGTCGACGCCGTAGTTCTCGCCGAATTCGAGCAGTTTGGCGCGCAGCTGCGAGTTGGCGGAGAAGCCGCCGCCCACGATCAGCGTGTTGGAATCGTACTGCCGGCAGCCGCGCATGGCCTTACGGGCCAGCACGGTGGCCACGGAATCGGCCAGGGATGCGCACACGTCGTCCACCGGAATCTCATGGCCGGCGGCCTGCTCGCTTTCCACCCAACGGGCCACGGCGGTCTTGACACCGGAGAAACTGAAATCATACGGGTGCGCGGCACCGGCCTTGCCTTGGGTCAGACCCATCGGCACCTTGATGGCGTGCGGGTCGCCGTTCTGACCATGGCGGTCGATGTGCGGGCCGCCCGGATACGGGAAGCCGATAAAATAATTTGCATCTGGATCTTCTTTT
>OGZV01002830.1_pt1 | contig 12898 bp, 8 predicted proteins | sample 1576861 | NCBI WGS metagenome assembly OGZV01 (sample SAMEA3541501, study PRJEB24748) | human gut metagenome | biome: human gut; feature: human-associated habitat; material: faeces | place: China | collected 2012
TCCTGCGTTAGCAAAAAGCTTCCCTCTGTTGCGGAGTTATCCTGATCCTCTCCTGCCGTGCGCCCAATCATAATGAGCGCTGCATCGTTTCTTTTGCTTGCCTGTACAACTACCGTCTCTTCAAGCGGCATTTCCTTCTGATTCCAAGCTTCCGTTCCCCACTGACTTCTCTTTTCTAGCGGATGTTTTGTAATCCATTCCTCATAAACACCCATAACTTCTCTGTCTAATGCCAGTCCGCCTTCAGCATTTTCCTTTGCTTTTAACGCATCCAGAATGCTAACTTCATACGCGGTGTTGACCATTCCGCCTGAACCATTTCCACTTTTATAATAATGAAACTGATTGATACCAAACACGGCAATGCGATCCCCTCTGTTTAGAGGAAGCGCCTCTCTGTCATTTTTTAACAGTACAATGCCTTCTGCGGCTGCCTGTCTGGCACAAGCAGCATATTTTTTCTGATCCAAATGATCTTCCATCCTATCTTTTCCCCTTTCCATAGCAATTCAAAAAATATTGTCTCAGTCTGATGAATTGGATTGGACGCATTATTTTAAAGAGTTGCTTTCAAACCATATTGATGCGATATCCACCGTTTCTCTTGTCTGTGGCAGCTCCAAACCAAATTCCGTCACCGTTCCTGTATAACCATCTACGCCAGACAGATCAATTGAGATCGTCACAAAACCGTCCTCGGACGCAGCAGCCTCTGCCTTATATTCAGACAATTTGCATTCAATTCTGCCCTGACCAATTTGAATTGTATCGGCTCGTTGTCTATCTGATCGCTCGTTGTATTATTTGTCTTATCTTCTGTCGCAAACACAACTGCGAACTGCTGATTTTCATACGCTTCTTTCCATTTTAGGCGAATCTTTAACACATTCTGTTTTTCGCAGTCCATAGTTGGCTTTTTCAGTGTAAGAATCGGTTGATACTCGCCATCCGAACGTCTTGATGGCAGCAACTCCAAATAATCCATGCCATATCCTACATTGGCATTCTCCGCGCTCCATCCCCACATCTGAAAGCCCGACTTCTGAGAAAAGTTTCCAACCGTATCAAAAATCCATGAAAAGCCGTTCACATCACTGGCTGACTTTGATGCAGCAGAAAATAACGTTTTCTCTGGTGTGTCAATCACATAATCCTGTCCTTCCTTCACACAAGGAAAACCAAGTACCTTTGCAAGACCTTCTACTGGAAGCATTGGGATTCCACACTTCATATATACCGTTCCGCTAAGAGGTTTTTCTTCTCCATTTACCAGTACAACGTCTTTTCCTGCCTCAAAGCGATATGACTTTTGATCGCGATACAGCGTAAGTGCCTGATTTTCCTGATCCCATTCATAATAGGTGTACAGATAATATGGAATCAAGCTTTCTGCTGGCTCAAATGGGAAATAGTCGACACCATCCACGGTCTCCATCTGAATTTTATTTTCCAATTTAAAGCCATTTACTCGAAGACCTGGAAGATCTTCCGCTAGTTCCAGTGTAATGGATTTTATCGTACAGGTTAAATTTTTTCCGTCTATCGGATCCAGACGAAGTGTCGTGATGTTTCCATACCAGTTTGTATACTCCGACATTGGAAATACATAATCAGTTTCCTCATCGGTCTCAGAATAAAACTTAATCGAATTTCCTTCTGTGAGGCCACTGCCATTGACTGCATAATATAGCTGAATGTATTCACCCTTTGGCACCTTTGCCCGGACACGAATATTTACCACATCATCTGTAGTGAGTCCCTCATACATAACGGGCAAAAAGGTAAGCGTGCCATCTGGATTTTCACCCGTCTCCATCTGAATACCATCCTTTGAAGCGGTGATCTCCCCTTTGAAGTTTCCAGGTTTCAAATACGTTTCATACGCATTGGCATCGTCTGAAAAGTCAAAGTTTCTCACATTTCCACTTCCTGACGTTTCATAGGTACCATCGTCCCGAAGCACTCTTTTATCCTGCGGATACGCATGACCAATCTGCGTCAATTGCTCATCATCTGGCACCGTATCTTCATGCTTTCCACCCTTTGTATAAACCTCTCGCACGGCATCCAGATAACCAAAGCCCTGATTCTTCTCACATGGCATCAGATAAGTACCTTCACCGTACTCATTCCAGTTGGAAAGCATCACAAAATTTGTTGCCCAATCGGGTGCATCTGCTTCCTTTAAGTAAGTATCTCTTACCCATTCATTCGTCTTCTTAAAATCGGCTGCTGTCATCACAGATGTCCTTACGCCATGCCAACCAATTGCATTAAAGCCAGAGCTTACCGTCGGTATTGTATAGACATCGTTATCCTCTTTTGCTTTCAGATTTAAATTTACATTTGCCTCATAATAGCAGCCCTGCTGTCCCCAGTTATAGGCATACCAACCGTCAAACCCATAGGCTGCACTGCCCTCTGTCCGATAGCTGTTGCAGTCCAAAATAATTGCGCCATCAAACCCAAGCTTTTTTACTTCTTCGCGCAGATAATCAAATTCCACTTTTAAATCTGTACCAAATTTACTGATCAGCGAATCGGCTCCAAATATCGCAAACACCACCTTATTCTCAATGGTCATATAGCTAGGATTGGAAAAATAATACTCCATCCAATATGGGACAAAATAATTGCGAAACGCATCACGATCCACCGGGGTTGCGCCATTTGCGGCCTCCCAGATCAGGCAAAACTTCATTTTATCCTTGTTCTTCGCATGCAAAAATCCATTGTCCAGTGCAGTGATATCCCAAGCCTGCTTGATTGGCTTATCGGATTCTCTTCCCAACCAACAAAATGCCTGAAAATCAATGCCATGCTCTGCCAAAAACTTGATTTCCCAGTCAGACGTCTGTGGCTGTCCCTCATCGTAATAGCCAAGAACCGGACGGATATCTTCATATGGCGTGATGGTTGCCCAACCAGTATGCTCTCCATTTCTCCACAATGAGCACACATTCATACCAATGATGTAATCATCGGCTCCATTTGGAATTGTCACGGCTTCCATCTCATAATCTACCAGCTGATTGACCCGAATATCATCTAAGGAAATCTTCGTATCTCCTATATTTTCAAAGCGAATTCCATTTACAAAATCGGTCTGTGTCAAAAAATCCACCTGTGCGATTTCCTTCTGGTTGATCTTTATTACGGCGCTCTGACTTTCCATATCAGCTTCTATCCGAATATGATACCACATCTGATCCGTGTATTCCTTTAACAGCTGTGTTCCATTATAAAAACTGCCATCCTTTGCCGTAAGCTGCACCACAGGCGTATCACCCGCAAGCAGCGTATAGACACCATCACTTTCTTCTGGAAGATAGGTATAAAAGCTAAAATTCACTTTGCTGCCCAGTGCGTCAAAGTTTCTTCCAGTTTCCACACCCTCTGGAAGAATCAGATGCTGATCTTCCACTGATAGTTTTTCTGCATTATCCAGCGTCACACTGACCTGACTTACCGGATTATCAAAGCTTTCATACACCTCATAATTTGCTTCCACATAGCCACCCATCACCTGTGTCTCATTTAGCGTCTCATCCTGCGTCTCAAAAGCCAGATATCGCACGCGATCTCCTGTGAGTGGATATGTTCCGCAGTCAATATTGTTAATATAAGTAGTTGAAGTTCCTCGATCCAAATCCACAATCACGCGAAAAATCACATCATACGGATCTTGAAAGTAGTCATCCAAAAGCTTTGTCAGACTCCCATCCGGATTCTGAATCCAGAAGGTGTTTTCCTTTGTCACCAGATAATAAACCGGATTTTCCTCTTCGTCGCACAGATCCAGCACATTTCCATTAAAATTATACAGATACTTTACCTGAAATTGCAAATCAATCTTACCTTCGGTTACGGTATTAAAATATCGAATCAATCTGGAATGCTCATTTTCCATCACATCGCTGATCACACCATTATTGGAAAAGTCCGTCTTTGGCTTTCCTGCACGGTTGTCAATCTCCCAGCCTGATTCAATGCCTTCCTTTGCACCGGAATTGTCCAGATAATCGGCAAAACACAATTCATACGCCTGTCTGGGAGTCCGAATAAAGAATTCGGAATCTGCTGTTTCCTTGTTCTTTTTTACTGCTTCGTTATTTTCTGTTGTTTCTGCTATTTTCATCGTCTCTTTCTCTGGTTCGTTTTGAGAGCCATTCGAGACAGCCGCTCCCATGAGAACACCTGCTGTCATGCACACAATTGATGCAAACTTTTTGTATTTTTCCATTCTGCCTCCTTCCTGTCGTTATCCTTTTACTGCACCGAGCAGCATACCACTGGTGAAATATTTCTGTATAAACGGATAAACGACGAGAATTGGTACCATTGCCACGATAATTTTTGCTGCATTCATCGTCTTATCCGAGGTCTCTGCTAATGCAATAATTTCCTCATAAGACATCGTCGTGTAATCAAGTCGAATATTCAAGTTATAAATATAAGTCTGCAGTGGCTGCTTTGCAGAATCATTGATGTACAAAAGTCCATCAAAGTAGGAATTCCAATGACCCACAAACTGGAATAAGAACAGGCAGGCCAGTGATGGCACACACAGCGGAACGTAAATTCGGAATAAAATCTGTAACGGATTTGCACCATCAATTGTTGCAGCCTCATTCAACTCATACGGCACATTTCTAAAAAAGTTCATCATCAAAATCATGTTCCAGATTGGAAGCGCGCCCGGCAGAATCATAGACCAGAAGCTGTTGAACAGATGATACTGACGCATCAACACGTAGGATGGAATCAGACCACCGTTAAACATCATATTTACCAGAAAGAACCACTTAAAGAAACGTCCCTCTGGGAATTTTTTGTGCGGCACACACAGCGGATATGCAGTCATTACTAACATCAACATATTAAGGGAACAACCCACAACAACTCGCTTAATGGATACCCACATTGAACTAAAGAAAACACTGTCCTCCAAAATCTTGCTGTATGATTTCAGATTAAAGCCCATCGGAATCAGCCATACGCGTCCTGCGTCAACATAAACTCTGTCACTAAAGGATAAAATCAGTGTATACCACATCGGATAAAAGCAAAGCATTGCCATCACAATCAATACAACGACAATCACAACATGCCCTGCAGTCAGTTTTCTTTTTCGCATAACAGTACTCCTCCTTAAAAGATCTTGTAATCAGCAAATTTGTCTGCTGCCCAGTATGCAATAATCGTAAGAATGATTGCAATCACACTTTTAAACAGACCAACTGCAGTACCAACACCATAATTCATACTGATCAAGCCCTGACGATACACCCATGTATCCAAAATATCACCAGTCGACATAACAAGTGTATTGTACATATTAAAGATCTGGTCAAAACCTGCATTTAAGATGCCACCCAGACTCAACACAGCATTTAATACAATGACATTTCGGATACCTGGAAGGGTTACATGAATTGTCTGCTTCCATCTGCTTGCACCATCCATTTCTGCGGCCTCATACAGACCCTGATCAACCGCCGTCAATGCAGCCAGATAAATAATTGCACTCCATCCGAATTCCTTCATCGTCTCGGTTATGATCATAACTGCCGGGAAGATTGATGCGGTACCCAAAATAGAAACATGAACACCTGCCTCACTCAATGCCGACTCAATCAAACCATTCGTTCCAATTACATATTTTAATACAGTTGCAAAAATAACCCATGATACAAAATGAGGCAAATACGTAATTGTCTGAATTGTTTTCTTTAATTTCATATTGCGCACTTCATTGATCATCAGCGCAAAAACAATCGCGATTACCTGTCCTGCTACAATCTTTCCGATCGCCATTACAAGTGTATTTCGGATAATGCGCCATGCATCTGGCTGACGAAAGAAGACTTCAAAATTATCAAATCCAACCCATTCCGAACCAAACCAGCCTTTCACCGGAATAAAATCCTGAAATGCGGCAAGAATTCCCGGCCATGTACGAGTATTAAACAAGAAGACAAATATTGTACCCGGAAGTATAAGAAGCCAATAATAAACGCGGTCCGGTATTCTGAATGTTTTTGTGCTTTTCTTTTTCTCCATAACGCTCCCTCCAACGTCAAATGCTGCCATTTTTTCTTTCTGACAAGCAAAAAGGAAAATGGCAGCATCTGTACATTTATTTTTTATTTACCAAGTAATTCCTGAACTTCTGCGGTGATCTCTGCTCCACCCTGAGCAAGATACTCTTCCACAAAGCTGTCAAAGTATTCTGGAATTGTCTTTCCATCGGTATCACCCATGATCATCTTAACATATGCATCGGACTCGAGTGTTCCAAGGAAGCTGCCGTACTTTTTCATGCTGTCTGTCGTACCCTGGAAAACCGTACCAACAGGAGTCGGATTTGCTTTTGCCAGTGCGCCAATACCAACGGTACAAGCTACATAATTGTTGTAAGTGGTAACTGCATCGCTATCTCCTACTGTAACCTCTCTTGGGCTCTTTCCTTCCTGAATCGCATCGTTTACAGCCGGACCATACTGCAATACCAGTGTGTACTGGTCATTTGCGCCTTCAATCAGGCCATCTGTCTGCTCCTGAATAAATGCTCTCATCTCATCAACATCTGCAAACTCATGATTTAATGCCTTCTCAATAACCTGATCCATCGGCTTTGTTAAAACGGATGGTGCGGTAGAGGTATTCATTGGGCTGAAGCAGTTGTTTGCCTCATAGGAGATACCATCAAAGCCAGATGCCTCAGTATCAATGTCATAGCCCTTTGTCAGCATATCGTATGCATAGACAAATGCTTCTGGATGCTCAAAGCCTTCTCTTACGACAAATACACTTCGCACTGGGTTTCCGGCTGCGGAACGAATCTCACCGCCTTCTTCTCCCGGAAGTACATATGCGCTCCACTCTGCTTCCTGATTTAGACTAATATTTGCACTGAGTGCATCCCAGCATCCCCACCATGGTGAGAAGACAATTCCAGCCTTGTCCTCTCCGATTACCTGCTTGATGGTATCTGCTTCCCACGTGGCAAAGTCAGATGGAATAATGCCCTTCTGGTACCAATCATTTAATAATACCAATGCATCTTTTGCGCCATCCATAAGAGAACCATAAATGACTGTGCCATCCTCCTGCTTCTGCCAAAGTCCCGGAGCAGCTCCGCCGACATTTAAGAACAGATCACATAAGTTTCCACTACCGCCGTAGGAAGCACCAAAGTTTGAAAGCGTTGCAATACCATAGGTATCATCCTCTCCATTGCCGTCCAGATCGCTTTGCATAAAAGCTAATGCAATTTCTTCCAAATCGGCATAAGACTTTGGCTCCTCTAATCCAAGCTTTTCCATCCAATCCTTACGAATCCATACGAGTGGAGAGCCATCAAAGTTCATGGATACCTGCGGAATTCCGTAGATTCTTCCATCAATTTTTAATGTATCCAGTGCCAGATTATCGCCCATTGCATACAGACTTTGAAGACTTGGATGATCGCCCTCTAACAGTTCATCTGTCAAATCCGCAATCAGTCCACTCTTTACTAACGTGTAATACTGATTCATGTCAACTTCCATCAGATCTGGGATTTCTCCACTGGCAATTGTCGCATTCTGCTTCTGTGTATACGCATCACCACTTGCCGACCACAGCGTTTTTGGAACCAGACCACTCTTAAGCTCAAACATCCACACACGGTCATTGTCATCAATTGTCATTCCTTCCGGTACATCAAAACCAGATGTATTTACAATTCTTGTAAATTCCAATCCGTCAAAACGCTTATACTGCGGTCCGCTGTAATCCTCACTAGTATCAATCTTCCATCCGTCTCCAAATGTCAGCTCCGATAAATCCGTTGTCGCCTCATCCGCAAACGCCATTGAAACCATTCCTGCTGTCATAGCAGAAGCCAGTAACAAACTAACCACTTTTCTTTTCATAGTTTTCCTCCTTTTTCGGCATTTTGTTTTATTTTCCTTGCCTTTATCTGTGTTCATTATAACATTTTCACCATTTTAGAGAATCCCACTATCTTTACCCTTTGTCAAAATACATTCCTACTTTTTCAACCTTTTACAAAAAAATGCCGAGGCATATTGAATTACCCCGGCATTTTTTGTTATGTTTTTTCTACATATTGGTACCATTCTTTTCCAACTACATTTGGAGTTGTCACTTCTACACAAACGCCACCATATTTGCTCTCATGAATTGCAAATTTGCACTCCTCTCCATAGATAAGACGAAAGCGCTGAAAAAAGTTGATCAGACCAAGATGCTCTCCCACATAAATGTCATCCTGTTCCAACTGCTTAAAAATATCATCAATGGTTTTCTGATCCATTCCCTCGCCATCATCATCCACGCAGATATACAATCCGCCCTGCTCACTAACCTGAATTCTCACATAGATGCTTCCTTGACCACATCGGGTACGAAAACCATGTGAAATCGAGTTTTCAACGAGTGTCTGCAATGAAATGCTCGGAATTAGCATTGACTCTGCTTCCTCCTGAATCTCATAGTTGCACACAATCTCGCTTCCGTAACGCAGACGCTCCAATTCCACAAATTTTTTAATGTAGACAATTTCTTCCTCCACAGTGGTCAGACTGTACTTTTGCTGTTTCCCCGTATTGATGATATCGGCTAACAAAATGATTGCCTGACTGGTCTGACTATTTTCATCTCCTGTCTCTTCTACAGCCAACCAATTAATGGTCTGCAGCACATTATTGATAAAATGCGGTGTCATCTGCTCCTGCAAGGCCTTCGCCCTCGCTCTTCGCAATGCCAATACACGATCGAGAATCTCATGTTCCAGCGCCATATTTTTTTGAAATAGCTGCAAAATTCGATACAATAAAAACTGAATCTCATCGTTTTTCTTGCCAATATTTTCCCGCTCCGGAGGATTTTCTAATACCTGCAAAATCGCCTCCACCGGACGAAACAGCTTTTCAGTTGCTCCATAGGAAAGAACAAAACTAACCAATACACCTGTCAAAAGAATCACTAGCATCATTTTTCTAAGCTGATTCATGCTGTGCCGATACTCCTCCATCGGAATCATCTGCACACATTTCCAGCCAAAATACTTCATTCCCGTCCATGAAACAAACATCTGCGTTCCATTGATCGTCTCAGTTGAAGAAGTGACGGCCGATTGTTTCTCTGGAAGTGTTATCGTTTGTTTATACAAAGTATCTGCCGTATCCATCAGTACTTGCCCCTGTGAATCCACAATTACATACGCACCCTGATTTGGAATTTCTTTATCGACAATATAATCAATCAATTTATCCACATCCACACTGATTGACACAAATGCTCTTTTTCCCTCTGTCGAAACGGCAACCCGATAAACCGTAAGAACACGCTTATTTTGTCCTAGGTAGGACGCCGTTCGAGGCACCGCAAACATGGTTTGGTGCGGTTCTTTTTCCAAGCAAGTATGAAACAACTCCACAAGCGACTGATCTGGAATCCACTGGATTTGCTGGCTCCGATAAAGTGTGGACGCGAGATAATCGCTGACCTGTGAATAGACATCCACACTAAAATAGAGATTTTCGCGCTTGTCTGCTATTAAGCGATTCAAAATTTTTCCAGCCTGTTCCACAGACGAATACCGCGTCGGATTCTCTCGTTCTTCCTGAAGAAAGGATAAAACAGTCCAATCGCCGCTCTGCTTTTCCAGCGTATCACAGACTTCTTCAAATAATGTTTCTAACGTCGCATTTGTATTTCGCACACTTCGCTGCACTGACGTATCCATCTCATGCAACAGGCTTCTTGAGCTAAGCAATTGGAGTGCCGCCATACAAATCACAAGTGGCAGCATAATGCTAAAAAACACAAGAAGCCAGTTTTTTACAAACAATTTACGAAATTGTTGATTCTGAATCCGATGAAGCAGTCTGGTTTGTTTCGTTTTCATTCGATCCTTCATTTCTTCCTGCTTCCCTTCTTCAGACGATAATCATTTGGAGATCCTCCTGTTACCTTTTTGAACACTTTATAGAAATATTTGAGGTTGTGATAACCTGTCGTCTCTGCGATCTCATACACATACAAATCCGTGTTTTTCAACATAGAAACCGCCTTTCCAATTCGCATTTCCATCAGAAGATCCGTATAATTTTTTCCCGTCTGTTCTTTAATTAGGCGACTAATGTAAATTGGATTTAAAAAGACAGCATTTGCAATATCCGTCAGCGTAATATCTTCACAGAAATGTGCCTGAATGTAATTCATCACGGCCTCAATTCCGGCTGAACTTTGTTCTTTTATCGTTTCCGGCTGATTTAAACTTTCTGCACAGGAAAGAAGTTGAATCGGTGCTGACAGTTCCTTGATCACTTCCAGCTCGGCATCAATCGTTGTCAGATGACTAAGCTCCTGCTGAAATTGCTTCTTTAATTTCCAGATCGCAGTCGGTTCTTTTTTCTCATCTTTTTCCCAGAACACACCAGTTCCACAAAAGCTCTTTTCTGTTTCCTGCTCTTTCCACTCAATCGGATAAAATTCAAGCAGTCCGTCCAATCCCTGCAAAATACTTGTGATTTGTTCTTGAAGCTCCTGCCGTCCATAATCCGCCAAAAAGCCCTTATACTGACAATCCTTTCGAATGTTTATGCGAACAAGAATCAAACGACTCGACTGCCTTGGTGAGATATTGACAATTTTTAACCGTTCTTCTGCCTCTCTGTCGTCACGCAAGCTTCCCGACAACGCATCCAATATAAATTGCTGTTTCTGATAATTAACCAGCTTCTGGTAATGATCGACACGGTTCAGCATCGCATTTTGAAGTGCATTCTGCTGATCTAACAGTTCTCTTACCCCTGTAAAGACCTCTCTCAGCCTCGGAATCGAAACAGGTTTTACCAGATAGTGAAGTACATGATACTCTACCGCACTCTGCGCATACTCAAAATCCTTATAGCCACTCAAAAACACAATCTGTACTGGAAGATTTTGTTCTGCCGCAAAGCGTGCAATGTCAAGCCCACTCACACGACTCATTTTAATATCTGTCAAAATCACATCTGGCATACTGGTTTTTAAATACGCTAACAGTTCCTGCCCGTCTGAAAATTCCGCATTCACCTGAAAGCCAATTTCATTCCATTTGACCATATGAACCAGACCACGTCTCGTTGTCAGCTCATCTTCTGCAATTACAAGCGAATACATATTCTCCCTCCCAATGTAAGAACTCTATTTTTTCATTTGCTTTTCAATCTGTGCCTTCGTCTCCTCTATGCTGTGACTGTTATCTATTACAACACGGCACTCTGCACGAAACTGCGCATCACTTTTTTGTCTTGCAATAGTCTGAAGACAACGCTCTTTACTGTAGCCTCTTGACTCCATGATACGTTTAATACGTATCTGCTCATCAGTGTAAATATACCATACATCATCGCAAAGCGGGATCAGATGACCTTCTGAGAGAAGCGCAGCCTCAATCACAATCAGCGCATCTGGCTCTTTGTCGCGTATTTCCTTGATCATCCACTCAATACGTACTCTTACATTTGGATGAGTAATCGCATTAAGGCGAAGCGTCTCAAGCGGATTTGAAAATGCTATTGCTGCCAGTTTTTTTGTATCAATCGTCTGATCTTCATTTAAAATTTCTTTTCCAAATGCATTAACGATATTGACGTAATTAGCCTCTCCCGGCTGCATAAGCTCTCGTCCGACCTCATCAGCAGCGCGGACGGCCCGACCTCGCAGCTCTTCTCCGCGTCCATGCTTTCCTATTATAAAAGCGCGCTCAGGAACGCGGCGTTCGATCTGATCTACAACGCCGATACGGACACGCTGTATGTGCGCAGTCCGCTGCTGTTCTCTGCACTCACCTCGAGCACCGGTACGGACAAAAAGACGGACGGCTGGTATTATGAGGAGCATTTCAGCGAAAAGACCGCGCTCGGCGATCTTTTGACGCTGTACCGGAACGCTGATACCCCCAACACCTGCGGCGCTGCGCTGCTCGCCTCCGCCGAGGCGTATGCGGAGGAATACGGCGGCTGGAGCGGCTTTTACAGCTCGCTCGAGGACAAGCAGCAGAGCCTGTCTGCTGTACTGGGCGATGCGGTGTTCACGCGCTCGGGCGATCGCTGTACTGCGCAGCCCTCGGTCAAATCTCTGCTCGGCGGCGAAGAGGATGATATGGTCGGCGTCAGCGGAAGCTATACTCTCAACACTGCCACCGGCGCGGCGTCGGGAGATCTGATCCTCGACATCAAGGGCAGCCTGTTCCCGGTTGCCAACCGCACCCATCTGACCTTTGATCTCTCCGGCACGAGCGGCAGAATGACCCTCTCCAACCATCTGCGCAATCAGGGCACGCTCACGTTCGATCTCTCGCTCAGCCTCGCCCCGTCCTCGGCGCCGGTTTCCGCGCCGCCGAAGGACGCCGTGCTGACGCCGCTCGACGAGCTGAACTGAATACCAGACCAGAGGGAGGAACTAAAATGAAAGAATATCAAAACCTGATCGGCAAAATCATCATTGCAGCCGCCATTATCATCGCGGCGGCCATCATCGCCGGTGCGATCGAAAGCGCAGGCGTCAACATTCATCAAGGGCTTGCCTATGCGGGCGAAATGCTCCGGTAACATAGCCATCTTCTTCCTTTGACAGTCTAAGGGCGCACTTCGGTGCGCCCTTTTCATATGCACCTGCGCGTGCTATAATAAATAATTGTTCAAAGTATGTTCACATTGTTTTCAACAAACTGCCACATTGAGAAACTATGATAGAAGCATCAACAGAGGGAACGGAATGTTCCCGCGAATAACAACAGGAGGTCAGTATCATGGACGACTTCAACATGAACAACAAAACACCGCTGAACAGCAGCGATCAGAATAACGAACAGCCGACCGCCGAAATCCGGAACACC
>OGZV01002843.1_pt1 | contig 12838 bp, 10 predicted proteins | sample 1576861 | NCBI WGS metagenome assembly OGZV01 (sample SAMEA3541501, study PRJEB24748) | human gut metagenome | biome: human gut; feature: human-associated habitat; material: faeces | place: China | collected 2012
GTGAAAAACAGAGAGACGGGAGAAAAGGTTCAGATGGAGACAGACGAGAGCGGTCAGGCGGAAAGCCCGTTTCTGCCAATCGGAACGATAGGGGAGAATGGAAGCTGGATTCCGTACCATTACGAAGTCCGTGAGACGATGCCGCCGGATGGATATCAACTTATTCCGCGCGTGTACGAGGTGCTGATAGAAGATCAGAAGGAATGCGAGGTGCTAACGTATGATCTGACGGTGCCGAATGAAACAACGAAAATCAAAATTTCCAAGCTGGATTTCGATACGGGTCTCTTTGTGTCAGGAGCAAAGCTGGCAGTGTATGAAGCGGGATTTTTGGATGGTGTGTACACTGAAGCGGGTGAGGCATTGGAAACCTGGATCTGCGATGGGAAAACACACGTGATAGAAGGAAAGCTGATTGCCGGGCACACGTATCTTCTGAAAGAACTGGAAGCGCCGGATGGATACACTGTGCAGAAACCGATGATTTTCACGGTGTCAGATACAGGCAGGGGGATTAACGCAGCCAGAGATGGTGCAAATGCGCTGGAGATAGAGACAGCAGACGGTTTATTTGACAGCATAACGTCTCTGCAGGTGCAGGGAAGAAAAGCGCTTCGTCTGGTGAGAACTCTGTGGGATTTGGACAGTGGGGAAGAATTTGTACTTGCTTCACTGATGGAAGCTTCTGTGCCTTATCTGGAACGAGAAAAATGTGAAAAAGAGGGGGTGGCGGAAGGACATCGTTTCGAACTGCGGGAGATCATTGAGTTCAGTGACGGCAGCCGCCGGACGATAGAAAAAAATACATTCCGTCTGAATTGGGATGAGAACGGACATTATCCGCTGACGCTTAGAACATTAAAAGGAACGAGGTATCGTCTGGAAGAATATCATCAGAAAGAGACAGATGGCAGGGAAGTGGAAAGCTGGATCCCGGAAAACAGAGATGGCTTGGGATATATCCATGAAATACGAAATCCGGAATACAGCGACCCTTGTGGCATCCGCGCCGTTTCCCCGATTGGAAAAGACGGAGCAGCGGTGCTGCCGGGAAGTGTAATTGTATATGAAATTACATATCGGAATCAGTCAGATAAAAAAGAAAATATGAAGATTGGACTGGAAATTCCAGCTGGGTGTGAACTAATGACAGCGGCTTCGATGGGCGGAGCGGAACAAATAGGTGAATCCTGGTATTGGAATATAGAGAATGTGGCAGCCGGATCAGGAGGCATTTTGCGGGTGGCTGTTCTGGTTGGAGAGCATATAAATGAAAACGGACAGGAAAATCATTCTGGTATGACGGTAACGGCAACGATATGGGGAAAAACGGGCAAAAGCTATGAATCCTTCCATCCAATTCTATCTCCGGGCGCAATTGCTATCGCCGGGCGGGTGACGGGAACTGCCGCGGCGTTGTTAAGGCAGATAGATATAACATATACGTTATACTTAAAGAATGCGGAGGGAAAAGAGCTTCCAGGCTTGATTTCGTACACAGGTTCTAAATCGGGAACGCTGCGAAGTGGAGGAAGCCTGACGCTTTCTTGTGGCGAATCGGTTGTTTTGACAGGAATGCCGTGGGGAACCAACTATGAGGTTCGGGCACAAGTTCCGGCACAGACTCCGGATGGACTGCCGATCGAGTGGAAGAGTACAGGAAGCACGGGACGGACCTCCCGGCAGGGAAATACAGTGCTCTGGGAATTTCATCAGAATGATCGGTCGGTGCGTGAAGTGCTCAAACGTGGGAATAGATACCGCCTGGTTGAACTGCTGGAACTGGACGGTGGAAAAACGGAAGAGGTGGAGTCGAATCAGATGATTTTTTCTCTGGGGGACGATGCACAGATAGATGGAATTGGAATGATAGATTCCCCGACAAAGCTGGTCTTTTCAAAGACAGATCTGGGCGGAACGGAGCTTCCGGGTGCTCAGATAGAGATTCTGGATCAGTCTGGAAATGTAATCGAATCATGGATTTCTGCGGATCATCCTCATGAGATAATTGGAACGTTGACACCGGGAAAGAGTTATATAATGCGCGAGACGGGAGCGCCGGATGGATTTGCGTATGCGGAAGAGATTCCATTTACTGTTTCCGAGGATGGAATGGTCGAGCGGATTTCCATGCAGGACAAGCCGACGCACGTGGAAATCACAAAATACAGTGTGACGGGAGAAAAGGAACTGCCGGGGGCGCGGATGGAACTCTGGGAGGAGAAGGAAGGCGGAACCTTGGTTGATTCGTGGGTATCTGATCGGGGCGCCCATGTGATAAAAGGTAAGTTAAACGCTGGAAAAAACTATGTGCTGGTAGAAAAAACAGCGCCGGATGGGTACTGGAAAGCAGAAAAAGTGACATTTACGGTATCACTGGACGGTCGAGTCGATCAGGTGAAGATGTATGACAGACCGACGGAAGTGCAGGTGGAGAAGCGGAAATGGAGGGAGCAGAAAGGAGATAGCGAATTTGTAAAAGGTGCCCACCTGAGGATTTCGGATGAGACTGGAAAGGTAATATTGGAATGGATTTCTGAAGAAAAGGAGAAATGTATACAGGGCATTTTAAAGGAGGGCTGCCGCTATATTCTGGAAGAGCTGAAAGCGCCGGAGGGCTACGAAAAAGCCGAACCAGTTTCATTTACGGTTTCAGAGGGCGGAACGGTGACGGTTGTGCAGATGTATGACCGTTTGAAGCCGGAGAAGCCGGGGCGACCGGGGCACGGTCAGCCGGAACATCCAAAGAAAGTGATAGAAGAGCTGAAAGAGGGCTATTTAACAGTTCACGTGCCAGAGTCGATCTGTGGAGAGGGGAAAATTGTTCTCGACGGCAGACAGATGAAGCCGCTTCCGAAGATGGGATATGGAGAATCAGCCACCTGGGAAGTAGAAGGTGCTTATCAGATCGAGGACGAAAAAGAGCGTCTGAATGAAGCAATTTCACTGATTTGGAAGTGGAAACTGGTGATTGGACTGATATGTATGAGCGCTGGGGCAGGACTGGCGCTCGCAGAGCGGCGAAGAAAGGAGGAAAATATAAAAAAGAATATGGAGAGGAATGATAAGGGCAAGGAGGAGTAAAAAATAAGAGAAAAATCAAAATCGATCAGATGGCAGAAAAAGGGAAGGGAGGGATTTTATGGATCAGATGGCGAAAGGGCTGCTCTTCGGAGCAGCCGTACTGAGCCAGGCGGCTGCGGGATGTTTCCCCGCTGCCGCGGCATCCATCGATCGGGTCAGGATTCGGCTGTCAGCAGAAGAGCTGGATGAAATGGGAATGCCTGTTTTGGAGGCGGAAAGCCGGGACAGGGCATATAGCGTCACTGGTGTGGAACGAATCTCCGGTGATCCGGCAAGCGGACCGGCGATGGATAGGGCAGAGGTGGGAAAAAAGGAAAATGAACAATATAAAGGGAGCAGACAAGCCGACTCTGAAAATATAGGTACCAAAGAAGTGTCTTTAGAAGAACGAAAGATAGAAGAAATCCATGCAGAAGAACCTGCTCCGGAAATTCTATACGAAATAGAACTGGAATCCGATGCAGATGATTCTTTTTCCGTCCTTCGCCAGGAGGACATCCAGTTTTCAGGGCTTGGCGCGGTATGCAGCAAGGCAGTTCGGAAAGATAATGGCACTACGTTGCTTTTGACGATCGAATTACAGGATGCCGGAGAGATAATAGGAACGGTGGATGCAGCAGTCTGGGCGGAAAGAGGAATTGGCAGGTGGAAGAAAGCGCCGGGGGCTTCGGCATATTTGGTGATGCTTTACCGGGATGCGAAGCGTGTCGGACATCCGCATCGGACGAGTGCTGAACAGTACGATTTTGTACCGTTGATGCAGACTGCGGGCGTATATCATTTTAAAGTGATTCCTCTGACAAAGCAGGGAAAGCGTGGTCAGGCAGCAGAATCGGCATGGAGGAACGTGACGGAGGCAGAGGCAGCTCAAAACCGAGAAGAATGGGGAAGGAAAAAGCCGGGATGGCAGCCAGAAGGGGAAATTCCATCGTATATTTTAAAAGACGGTGCATACCCGCAGATGGATTCTCTTTTGATTGGGGAAAAGTATGAGCAGTTTAATGAAAAGGGGGAAAACGTGTCGCGAACCGTAATATTTTGAGGATTTTCGTATAATTTATAAAAATCAGTTGAAAAAGCAGAAGAAATGTGATAGCATACCTCACATAAGTTCGTTCCTGTTTACTGAACCGTCCTGACGAGTGATCGAAGGTCAGTCAGGCAGGGACACTCTGGAGAGTCTCCAAGAAGGAGCGCCGAAGGTGTAAGACGGATGCACGTCCATGGTATTCGTTGATCTCTCAGGCAAAAGGACAGGGCATACAACCAATCACAATGGAACCAGGGGATGAGTTCTATTGTATGCATATGTTCTACTCTTTGGAGAGCTGATTTGTATCAGCTCTTATTTTATTACTCGATCCCGGATTTATAAAAGAGCCGGAATCGTAACGAAAACATAGAGGAGGATAAAAAATGGACACGATTTTGACACTGGTAAACAAAGGCAATGATTTTCTGTGGAGTTTTCTTCTGCTGATTCTGCTGTGTGGAACGGGCATCTATTACACGATTCGTCTCAAATTCATCCAGGTAAGAAAATTTGGCGAGGGCTGCAAGCATGTGTTTGGACATTTCAGCCTGAACGGAGAAAAACATGAAAAAGGGGAAATGAGCCCGTTTCAGTCGATCATGACGGCGATCGCAGCACAGGTTGGTACTGGTAACCTGGCAGGTGCGGCGACAGCTCTGTTTGGCGGCGGTCCGGGTGCAATCTTCTGGATGTGGCTGAGCGCGTTCTTCGGAATGGCGACCATCTACTCCGAGGCGGTTCTGGCACAGACCTACAAGACAGAGGTAAATGGTGAGGTGACAGGCGGACCTGTCTACTACATCAAGGCGGCATTTAAAGGTAATTTTGGAAAGGTATTATCCACTCTGTTTGCTATCTTTATTGTTTTAGCACTTGGGTTTATGGGCAATATGGTACAGTCCAACTCGATCGGTGCTGCGTTTACAGAGGTATTTCAGGTATATGGAATCAATATTCCGCCGATCACGATCGGCCTTGTGCTGGCAGTACTGGCAGGATTCATTTTCATTGGTGGAACCAAACGTCTGGCAGCTGTGGTAGAGAAGGTTGTGCCAGTTATGGCAGGCGTTTACATTGTAGGAAGCCTGATTCTGATTTGCCTTCATATCAATCACGTGCCGACAGCATTTATGATGATCATCAAGGGCGCGTTTGATCCGAAAGCGGTAATGGGCGCTGGTGCTGGTATCACCGTCCGCGAAGCAATCCGTTTTGGTGTAGCGAGAGGACTTTTCTCCAATGAGGCAGGTATGGGTTCCACACCGCATGCTCACGCACGTGCGAAAGCAGAAAGCCCGCATCATCAGGGGCTTTGTGCGATGATCAGTGTCTTTATTGATACATTTGTTATTTTAAATCTGACCGTATTTGCAGTCCTGACAACGGATGCGATGAGCTCCGGCAAGGATGGTACAGCGCTGACACAGGCGGCATTCATGCAGAGTTTTGGAAACTTTGGTTCTATTTTTATTGCGATCTGCCTGCTGTTCTTCGCATTTTCGACGATTCTGGGATGGCATTTCTTTGGCCTGACGAATGCGAAATATCTGTTCGGCGAGGGCGCGGCAAAGGTTTATTCCTTCATCGTTGTGATTTGTATTGTCATTGGTTCTATGTTAAAGGTAAATTTAGTATGGGCTTTGGCAGATTTCTTCAACGCGCTGATGGTTATTCCGAACGTTTTGGCATTACTTGCATTGAGTCATGTGGTTGTGGCGGCTGACCGGAAAGCGGAAGCGATCACGAAAAATGTGACACAGGCATATCAGATTGCGGAAGAAAAGTAAGAGCAAATAAAAAGAAGATAAAAGGTAACTGTTCAGTAGGTCTGCGCGTGACTGTGAAGGTACTGAACAGTTACGATAAAAGTGAATTGTAAGCGTAAAAAGCGAGCGTTAAACAATCATTCAAAAAAAGACCTGCTTATGTAGTGAAATACATAGGCGGGTCTTTTTTAAACATAGGAAACTTCGTTCTATGACAAAGAACGCTCCGCGGGATGCGCACTCGCGCGAAGAAAAAATATGTCGCAAGCGACCGAGCGAGACGCCCGAATGTGCCAAGGCACATTCTTTATTCTTGAAAATGAAAACAAATAAAAAACCAAAAGTCCCTAAACAGCTGCCATTACCTTCCGCTCTCTGTAAAAATAAGGAGTCTCTTTCTTTGCTGTCTGCTTTTTAAGCGTTTCATCGGTCAATTTGCGGACAGACTGCAAAATCCTCAGATGCGTCTCCAGAGGGAGTGCATCAACGGTCAGTTCCGCTTTTTTCGTGAGATCGTGCATCCATCCACACCGCCTGCTGCCACAACCCGGCGGAGCAATTCTGTCTCGGTGCGGTCAGAGGGGAGAAGATTCCGTCCTAATTCCAGGGAGAGCAGGGAGGCAATGCCCCAGCCCCACCAGTTGGAAACGCCGCTTGCCAGCGTCAGGTCTGCTGCTTCTGCGGTGCAGATAAGTTCGCCGTGTGGAACACCTGCGAGAATTTCACGGCGGAAGGTCCCCATTCCCATCTCGTTGCCGCCATCTCCGATGGAAATGACCGTGGCACCAGCTTCTCTGGCAGCAGACAGGAAAAGAGCCGAATCCGTGATCATGTCATCGAGCTGTTCACCGCGCATGCTGTGATAATGTCCGTTTTCAGCTTTACCTGGGCGCTCCAGGCTGATCAGATGGGTCGGTTTTGCATCACGGATAAAGGTGCGGATAAAGTTATCCGTATTCTGTTCCGGCAGACGGATCAAGGTTGCCTGCGGAGCGCGGAAGCGGAGAGCCGCTTCCAGATGCGGATAAGAAGACCAGTCGGTTACGACTGACACGCCGCAGCCAGCTGCCGTCAGCGCTGCTGCGAGGTTGGCAGTTCCGGAAGGTCCATCCGTCTCGCCGGTAATAGAACCGTCTGGCATTCGAACCGGGAAACCGGTCAGAAGAACGGCCCTTTTCGCATGGGCGAGAGAAGCAGACACAGCCGCAAGTGGGGAAGCAGGCAGAGATGCTAAAAGTCCGCGACCGCCAAAATCCTGTTTCATAATTGAATCTAAAGTTTCATAAAAAGTCATGGTATCAATCCTCCAGGTATACTGCATTGTGCAGAAATTGACAGGGGATTTTCTATCTGGATGATTCGAGCGCTTATTTACTGGATAATTTCCAAATCAAAAAAGATTGGCAGCAATCCGGTATGGTAGCTGTATCGGAATCATGTGCAATAAAAAAAGACCCACGTATCCTGTAAGATTCATGGCTCTTATTTACGAAGGGAGCATCCGGGCAGGAGTCCCGATAAATAAAAGAATCTGTTTTGTTATGATTATATTGTAAATGAAAAATATCAGACTGTCAATTCCAAATTCATTTTACGGCTGACAGAATGCAAAATTTGGAATATAATAAAAAAATAGGCATATAAACAAGCTCAGAAATAAAAGCAGACAAGAAAATGGATAGAGAGAATGAAACGAGAATCAAATGAGATAAAAAAAGAAAATGACCGCGCCGCATCGTTCATGCGCTTCTGCGAGGTAGTCCGCCATCTCCGTGCCGAGGACGGCTGTCCGTGGGATCGGGCGCAGACGCATACATCGCTGAAACCGTACTGCATTGAAGAAGCGGCAGAGGTGATTGGCGGTATCAATATCTGGGAGGCGACCGGCGATGCGGAGAACCTGAAAGAAGAACTGGGGGATTTAATGCTGCAGATTCTTCTTCACGCGCAGATCGCGGAGGAAGAAGGACTATTTACGATACGGGAGGTCATGGATGGCGCCAGCGAAAAAATGATCCGCCGCCATCCGCACGTGTTTGGTAAGTCGATGCTGTCCGAACAGGGAGAACCGGTCACGGATTGGGATGCAATCAAGAAGCAGGAAAAAGCCGGAAAAGAGTGGACGGAAGCGTATCTTCCGGGAGCGCTGGAAGAGGCGGAGAAACTGCTCGAGCGGGCAAAAGAACGGAAAGGCATCAAAAAATAACATTTGAGATGCTTCAATACTGAAATAAATAGAAAAATCTACATATAAAAAGGCATTCGGTCAAACTGGAATGCCTTCGTTCATTTATAAATGCTAATTCGTACTTTTTGGCAAAGACGGACTTTCCTTTACCAGATCTTCTAAAGTAATATTATAGAAGAAATTGTGTACAACCTGATCAAAGCGTTTCCACATCGGCAGGGTCACACAGCTTGTCTGACGTTCGCACGGCGGCGCATCCGGTGCAAGGCAGGCAACGGAAGAGAGAGAGCCTTCGGTCAGTTCCAGAATCTCTCCGGCGGTATATTCATTAATCGGACGGGTCAGACGGTAACCGCCGCCTTTGCCGCGCTGTCCTTCCAGTAATTTATTTTTGACCAGAACCTTCAAGATGATTTCCAGATACTTTTCAGAAATCTGCTGACGGGTGGCAATTTCATTCAGTGGTATATATCCAGCAGAATTTTGTTCCGCCAGATCGATCATAACGCGCAGGGCGTATCTTCCTTTTGTTGATATCATTCGGTAACCTCCTTACTATTAACCAATTATAACGCAAGGTAATAGGACTTTCAAGGAGAAAAGCGTGGAAAACAAAGAAAAAAAGTTTTTTCCTAATACCTATTGACAAAGTTGGTTTATAAGAGTATCATTAAGCCATCGAGTTCGGAAAGAACATGAAAATGAAAAGGAGGCAGATACAATGGCAAGACAGAATATTGTATGGAACGGAAATCTGATGTGTTGTTGTCGAATGTGTAATTCCCGGGCATTTTATATGGTCAGGTAAATTTGCATATCTGCCGTTCAAGAGAATGACAACGATTTAAGATGCAAGCCATTTGCCCGGGAGCTTAAAGAAGATTAAGCGGTCCGGCTTTTTATTTATCCAAAAAGCCAAATATACATTTGCATAAGCAAATATAGTAATGCGGAAAAGCAATTATTTTATAGAAAGCTTGAAAATAAATGGAAAAACGCTTGCTCAAATAAAAAAATGAATATAGAATAAAAACGAATTTACATACTAGGAAATAAACTCCCAGAAAAAGAAAGAGAGGTATTTTGAGATGGGAAATTATAGATTTGAGACTCTTCAGTTACACGTAGGTCAGGAGCAGCCGGATCCGGCAACCGATTCCAGAGCCGTTCCGATTTATCAGACCACTTCTTATGTATTTAAAAATTCCGCCCATGCGGCAGCACGTTTTGGCCTGGCAGATGCCGGTAACATTTACGGACGTCTGACCAACTCCACACAGGATGTATTTGAGAAGAGAATCGCAGCACTGGAGGGCGGCGTTGCAGCACTGGCAACCGCATCCGGCGCAGCTGCTATTACATATACAATCGAGGCACTGGCAGCAGACGGCGGTCACATCGTAGCACAGAAGACCATCTACGGCGGCAGCTATAACCTTTTAGAGCATACACTTTCCCATTTCGGTGTATCTACAACTTTCGTAGATGCTCATAATCTGGAAGCGGTAGAAGGTGCAATTCAGGAAAATACCCGTGCTATCTATCTGGAGACTCTCGGAAATCCGAATAGTGATATTCCGGACATCGACGCGATTGCTGAAATTGCACACAAACACGGACTTCCGTTAGTCATTGACAATACATTTGGCACACCGTACCTGATTCGCCCGATCGAGCATGGCGCAGATATTGTCGTACATTCCGCTACCAAGTTCATCGGCGGACACGGAACCACTCTGGGCGGCATTATCGTAGATTCCGGTAAATTTGACTGGAAAGCAAGCGGCAAATACCCGGCAATCGCAGATCCGAATCCGAGCTATCACGGCGTATCTTTCGTAGAGGCAGCAGGTCCGACAGCATTCGTCACCTACATCCGTGCTATCCTTCTGCGTGATATGGGCGCTACGATTTCCCCGTTCAACGCATTCCTGCTTCTTCAGGGAACTGAGACACTGTCTCTGCGTATCGACCGTCATGTAGAAAATACCAAGAAGGTTGTTGAGTACCTGTCAAAACATCCGTTAGTAGAGCACGTTAATCATCCGTCTCTGCCGAATCATCCGGATCATGCACTGTATGAGAAATATTTCCCGAACGGCGGCGCTTCTATATTCACCTTTGAGATCAAGGGCGGACAGGCAGAAGCTCATAAGTTCATCGACAACCTGCAGCTCTTCTCCCTGTTAGCAAACGTAGCAGATGTAAAGAGTCTGGTTATCCATCCAGCAACAACAACCCACTCCCAGCTGACTGACGAGGAGCTGGCAGATCAGGGCATTAAGCAGAACACCATCCGTCTGTCCATTGGTACCGAGCATATCGACGATATCATCGAGGATCTGGAGCGTGGATTTGCAGCTCTGAAATAAGCAAGAGTGTGTCGGGCTGAGAATCCGAGGCATATACATAATAAATGGTAAATTGATAAAATGCGGTGTCATCTGCCAACTCTTCTTTAAGCAGGGAAGAACGGCAGATAACGCTGCATTTTTATTATTCCATTTTGGAAGAAAACGGCGTAGAAAAATTCATACCAAACCGCCTTCCACAGGGTAAAATGCTGAATTGTTGGGATTTAAGGAGGAAACGGGGAGGCGAGTCTTGACAATAAGGGCGGGTAAGTGGTAATTTATCAGATAGAAGGATACAGAGCTGTACATTTGTGATATAGGGGGGCTCTGGATTCCACCATAAAATTTAAGAATGAGGTGCAAAAAATGCAGGAGATGAAACCGATTAAAGAAGGAAAAGTCCGTGAAATCTATGACAATGGAGACAGCCTGATTATGGTTGCAACGGATCGTATCAGTTGCTTTGATGTTATCTTACATAATGAAGTGACAAACAAAGGCAAGGTACTGACACAGATGTCCAAGTTCTGGTTTGACCTGACGAAAGACATTATCCCGAATCACATGATTTCCGTAGATGTAAAAGACATGCCGGAATTCTTCCAGCAGGAGAAATTCGAAGGAAAGAGCATGATGTGCCGTAAGCTTGAGATGCTTCCGATTGAGTGCATCGTCCGCGGTTATATCACAGGAAGCGGCTGGGCAAGCTACCAGAAGACCGGAAAGGTTTGTGGAATTGAACTGCCGGAAGGCTTAAAAGAGTCTGACAAACTGCCGGAGCCGATCTACACACCGTCCACTAAGGCAGAGATTGGCGATCATGATGAAAACATCTCCTATGAGCAGAGCGTAGATCATCTGGAAAAATACTTCCCGGGCAAGGGAAAGGAGTATGCAGATAAGCTGCGTGAATACACGATTGCACTTTACAAAAAATGTGCGGAGTACGCACTGGAAAAAGGTATCATTATCGCAGATACCAAGTTTGAGTTCGGTCTGGATGAGAATGGCAACATCGTTCTTGGTGATGAGATGCTGACTCCGGACAGCTCCCGTTTCTGGCCGGCACAGGGCTACGAGGCAGGACATTCCCAGCCGTCCTTCGACAAGCAGTTTGCACGCGATTGGCTGACCGCTCATCCGGGCAATGACTGGACACTCCCGCAGGAGATTGTGGACAAGACCATTGAAAAATATCTTCAGAGCTATGAGATGCTGACCGGCGAAAAGCTGGCATAAGCGGATCGCTCGATGCAGCCAGTCAGGCAGTGGAAGAAAATGCATTGAATAAAAGTAAAAAAGCTGCTGTGAAAAGAATGAAATTCTTGTTTCACGGCAGCTTTTATATATGGAAATAAAAAACAAATATATCGCTAGTTCGTAATCTGCAGCAGAGGGGCTGTTTACAGATGTGTGCTTTTGAAAGGGAAAATAAAAGATGCGCGATTTTATGGATTTATTTAGCTTAAAGGGGAAAAAAGCGATCGTCACGGGCGGAACCAGAGGACTCGGCTATGGCATGGCAGAGGGACTGTGCAGAGCTGGGGCGGAGGTTACTATTTTGGGAACAAGTGAGAAGGTGCGGGAGAGCGCTGATGCGCTTGCACGGACAACCGGTGTGGTGGTTCACGGAATAGTGGGAGATCTGGTAAGAGAAGAGGAGGTTCCGAATATCTATAAGCGTCTGGTGGAAAGCCTTGATGGTCAGGCGGATATACTGGTAAACTGTGCGGGAGTTCAGCACCGGTGCGTGGCAGAAGATTTTCCGATGGAAGAGTGGAATCGGATTCTGCGAGTAAATTTAGGTGCTATGTTCCAGATGTCTCAGCTGGCGGCGCGGGATATGCTGCAGCGTGGATACGGCAGAATTATTAATGTGGCATCGATGACCTCCTTCTTCGGAAGTGTGATGATACCGGCATACGCGGCAAGTAAGGGCGGTGTGGCGCAGCTCACGAAAGCCTGCTCCAATGAATGGTCATCGCGTGGTGTGACCGTCAATGCGATCGCACCTGGTTATATGGAGACAAAGCTCACATCGGATATGAAAGCCAAAAATCCGGATCAGTATGAAGAGGTAACGGCGCGGATCCCGATGCACCGCTGGGGGAAGGCGGAGGATCTGGCAGGAATTACCGTGTTTTTAGCGAGTGACGCGGCAGAATATATAACGGGAGCGGTAATCCCGGTGGATGGCGGCTACCTGGCGAAGTAAACGAGAGAAAAGGAAAGAAATATGAATCTATTTGATATAGTAGGTCCGGTGATGGTCGGACCGTCCAGTTCCCACACAGCGGGCGCGGTTCGGATTGGATTTGTGGCGCAGAAGCTTCTTGGGGAACCGGTTAAGCGGGCAAGGATTGGTCTGTACGGCTCATTTCTGGCAACGGGAACCGGACACGGAACCCAGAAA
>OGZV01002845.1_pt1 | contig 12833 bp, 13 predicted proteins | sample 1576861 | NCBI WGS metagenome assembly OGZV01 (sample SAMEA3541501, study PRJEB24748) | human gut metagenome | biome: human gut; feature: human-associated habitat; material: faeces | place: China | collected 2012
ATCGGATTCGCAGACAAGTGAGTGGTATAGTTATTTCGAAAACGATGTACTAGGACCCTGATATCATATTATTTATTTTCTCCCAAAATATACTGCTTCAGGAAATCATAAATCTGATTCTCTGTAGGGGGACATCCCTTTACGTTATGTTCAAATTTACAGGTGCATGCACCTACACCCAGTTTTCCTGTTTTTCCGCGGTATCCCTGGCCGATGCAGATTTTCGTGTCCAGTTTCTCGAAAAGGCCGTCATTTTTAAGCATTTCCAGAGCCGGGATCAGATAACCATAGCAGGCACTGCAGGATTCTACTTCTTCTACTGCATCCTGAAGTTCTACCACTTTTCTTGATTTCGGAAGTTCTTTGCGGGCATTTTCCTCACAGTATATGATGCGGGCATTTTTCAGATCAGTACTTCCAACCCCAAGCTTCTCTGCCAGTTCAATATACGGTACATCTTTCGTTGTATAATGCATGATCTGACATACATAAGAATCGATCAGTACCGGATCCGTCCCCGCCCAGATACGGTTCATCACTACCGGATTTCCGCCATCCTCGAAATCCAGATCCCCACAGATATTATCAACCACGACAAAATCCTGATGGAGCCCCGCATTCAGATGTGCAATCGGTTCATGCAGTCCCATCGCATGAAAATGACGCTTCTCTGTATTGGGGATCAATCCTTTCATATTTTTCAATGCACATGTGATCTTTGTCTGACAATGGCCTTTCAATACCGGAACATTGATCAGAAAATCGATATTTGCCGCACGTTCACAGACATTCAGTTTCATCCCCCTGCAATCTCTTTCAATCCCCTTGTCTTTCTGCATATCCCAAAAGGGCACCTGATATTTTTCCGTTAGTTCACGATATCCGCACATTTCGTATGCTTCGGTGGTCTTATCTCCCACCCAGGAGCCTTCCAGAATTGCAATATTTCCATATCCGTTTTCCTGCAGATATTCAATAATTCCCGCCACAATTTCCGGATGTGTGGTAGCTCCCCATGAAGCCTCGGAAGGTGATACAAGATTAGGCTTGATACCAATCTGCATCTTTTTATCTGAAATTACAGACGCCAGGCCGCACTGTGCCAGCAGTTCCTTTGTCATTTCTTTGTAATTGGTTCCGCTCTTTATATAGATTTCATTTTTGTTCATTACAAGATTATCCTTTACACTTTACATTCGAATATTTTTCTGCTGATTTTTGCATATCTTTTTTGTATTTTCCCCCGGAAGTTTTCTTCTGAACCGGTCAGCTTTTCTGAGGTGAAAATGTTCTCCACATCAACCTGCATGCCACTGTACTTGTGAGCAATGCCACCAGAAATCCTGCCAGAACATCCCCCGGATAATGTACGCCCAGATAGAGTCTGGAAAAAGCAATCATTCCGGCCAAAACAACAGGCAAAATTCCCCATTTCCCGGGCAGCATCCGCAGACAGACCAGTGCAACGGCAAAGGAAGCGCAGGTATGGCCGGATGGAAATGAATAGTCTTTCGGTCTGGTGATCAGCGGAATGATCTGTGTATAAGTATCAAAAGGTCTTGGACGGGCTACTGCATTTTTTATCAGCAGATTTGTGATCAGAAACCCTGACAGCAGCGAGAGTGCCGCTGTCACTCCTGTTTTGCGTGTTTTCCCAAAACAGATCAGAAGCACACATAATACGATCCAGAACCATCCTCCGTTTCCGAGGAAGGTGACTGCTCTCCAGAACGGAGTCAGGGCATCCACCCTTAAATGTTCCTGGATCCACAGTAAAATATTCATATCTAATTGCTGTAATGTCGCCATAAACTTCTCCCATTATATTTTTTATCAGTCACAGTATGTATTCCTCTCAAAATACATACGAATTATATCAGTCCGATTTCTTTTGTGCAAGGTTTATTATAAGCCAGGTTATGTCTCCTTGATTTATTCATATCCTCAAAAGTCAAAATAACGTAGAAATCAGTCAAAATACCGATAGCGTTTTTCTGCCGGAAGGATTATGCTGAAAGCAGACTAATAAAACTGCCTGATCGGGCAAATACTTATTACGGGGGTAAATATGATAAACACATTATCGGCCGGTAAGGATAATTTTTACCGGCAGATGCTTAAACTGACGATTCCGATCATTATCCAGAATCTGCTCAGTGCAGCGGTTAACTCCGCAGATGTAATTATGCTTAATTATGTGGGACAGTCTGCGATTTCTGCGGTGTCTCTGGCTGCCAATTACTCCAATATCCTGTTTATGGTATATTATGGACTTGGTACAGGCGCATCTCTTCTGTGTGCGCAGTATTTCGGAAAAAATAATATGCAGGCTATTCATGCGATTGAGGGAATTGCCCTCCGCTTTTCCATCATAATCTCTGGAATCGTAGCACTGATCGCATTTACTGCTCCTCAGCTTATGATGAAGATTTTTACTTCTGATCAGGAACTGATCTCTATCGGTTCTTCTTATCTTAGGATTATGGGAATTACATATCTCTGCTGGGGAATTACAGAGGTTTATCTGGCGATTTTGCGCAGCATCGGACGCGTAACGATCAGTATGGCATTGAATATGCTGGCTTTTATACTGAATATTATCCTGAATGCCACTTTTATCTTCGGACTTTTCGGCGCACCGAAGCTGGGATCTACAGGTGTTGCCATTGCAACTGCTGTTTCCAGACTGATCGAACTGGCAGCATGCGTGATCGTTTCTTTCCTGAGCAAAGATGTTAAATTGAACCTGACCTTTATGTTTATCCGCAGTAAGGTGCTGTTTGGCGACTTCATCCGGCTGTCACTTCCCGCTCTTGGAAATGACGTTTCCTGGAGTGTTGCTTTCTCCATGTACTCTGTAATCCTGGGACACCTCGGAACAGATGCCGTCGCAGCCAACTCTCTGGTTACGGTTGTCCGCAATATCGGTTCTGTGTTCTGCTTTGCAATTGCCAGTGCGGGAACGATTCTTCTTGGAAATGTTATGGGAAAAGGGGATCTGGAGAAATCGAAGGTGTATGCCTCCAGAATGCTGAAGATGACCATTATAGCCGGTGCCATTGGCGGTGTGATCGTATTTGCCATCACTCCTCTGGTTCTGAGATTTGCATCCTTAAGTGACGGCGCAATGCATTATCTGAAGTACATGCTGCTTATCAATACCTATTATATTATGGGTTCTGCTGTAAACACAGCCCTGATCGCCGGGGTATTCCGCGCAGGCGGTGATACGAAGTTCGGGCTGATCTGCGATACCATTGATATGTGGGTATATGCGGTACCTCTGGGATTTTTTGCGGCCTTTGTCCTGAAGCTTCCGGTATTGTGGGTCTACTTCCTGCTATGTACAGATGAGTTTGTGAAATGGCCATGGGTATTCCATCATTACCGCCAGGGGAAATGGGCACAGAATATTACAAGGGAGGATCTGTTTGAGCAGAAAGCTTCCTGAGATACCATTTTAACCGAATCAAGTAAGTCCCATGCGGAGGAGCAGTGGGTGGGGAATTCCCTAAACAAACAATAATACGTAAAAACAGCAGGTCTGCTCATTTTCTGAACCTTCCTGCTGTTTTTATGTCTGCAGATTTTCTTTCCGGATCCCTGCAGACATCCATTTTCGGTTTATAAAAAATGCTTACAGATTATAATGTATTCAGGTCGATTCTGTAATCGTCAGAGCCCTGTCCGTCTACTGTGTAGTAAGCGGCTTTCTGCTCAACATTTACATAAACGCTGATTTCTTTTCCTTCGATGCCTTTGTCTTTGATGTCTTTTTTGATTGCTTCCTCGATGGAGCTCATTGTAACTGCAAAACCAGGTAATTCGATAGTTGTTTCTGCGAATTTTTTGATGTCGATATTTTTAGCCACTTCTTTCACTGCCTTCTTTACAGTTTCTTTTGCTTCTTCTACAACCGGAGCCTTCGCAATATCGGCTGCAGCGTCTTTTGCTTCTTCAATTACTGCTGAAGCCTTTACAGTTGTTTTCTCAACTGTCTCTTTGACTGCTTCTGTAGCCTTTGTTGTTGCTTCTTTAATAGTTTCCTTTGCTCTTGAAGTTGTTCTTTTTCTCATAATAATCTCCTATTCCAACTGATTGGTCTAACAGTTTCCTGTGTAACCGTATCACAAATTCCAGATAATGTCAAATTTTTATCAAATTTTGTCCTACTCAACATTTTTTAAGACTTCATCCATAGGAATATTCTTCACTCTCCGAAATTCCAGCAAGGCCACGATTCCGTATGTAATGATTCCTGCTGCAAACATCTGCACATAGATCATCGGGTCGATCCAGAGCGTAATCCAGCCGGAAATGCTTGACAGCATCATCTCCCTGAACAGAACCTTCATAACCGCTGTTTCTATTGGAAGACTGACAAGCAGACAGAACACTACTACCATTGAAGTAGACAGAATGTACAGCCTGCTGATCTCGCCATTTGTATAGCCCAGGATTTTTACCATTGAAATAGACTGGGCATTTTTTTCGATAATGATCTTGGAAAGAAGATAGATCAGTACCATATAGATCACAATAGCAAATCCATTTACCATTCCCATCATACTTCCCATAGACACATCCAACTGTCTGGAAATCTTGGTCAGTGCATCCAGGTCCACCACTGACCCAATATATTTGTCTTTGATATCTGTAATCCTGGTATCAGAAAAATAGCCGCTGTAATAATCTTCTCCCAGATTAAAGGTTTCGTTCAGCTGAGTTCTGGTCATAAATACACACAGGCCTGCCGTATAATCATAAATTCCTGTTACCTTAAAAGAATACTGTTCCTTTTCATACTTTTCCTTCAGGGTAATGGTATCTCCGGGATGAATCCCATATTTGTCCGCATAAGCACTGGAAATATAGATTCCTTTATCAAGATCAGCCTTTACATATCTGCTGTCCGGCTCGATTCCATACAAAAGAACCTCCTCGCTCTTATACTTTCCGGGAAGAGTATTTAAAGAATATGCTGAAAACTCTTCTGCATCTTCATTCTTTGTTTCCGCAGACATATAGAATTCCAGTATAGAAAACAGACTGTCAAATTTGTTTCCACTGGCTGCACTTACCGGAACCTGAAGCATATACTGGTATTTTGCCAGCATATTATTCTGGATTTCCACCTGATAATGAGATAAGGCCGAAGGAAGAAGTAATCCAAACATCAACAGCAGGTTGGCAAAGATAATCCCGATAAACAGTACCAGGTAATTGCTCATATTCTGAAAGATCACGCGAAGACGAAATCTGGAAAAGATTTTTATAACAGGGCTTAAATAAATTGCTTTTTTCTTCTTTCTGCCTGAAAGATCCCTGCGCAGGAATTTCAGCGGGGAAAGACGCAATTTGTATCGGAGAACTCCATAATTCATCACCAGCATAATGATCACCGGAACTACTGTTGTAAGCAGAAAAGCTTCTGCGCTCCATACGGTCACATAGCTAGGCAGGCTATAGCTGCCATAATACATTCCTGCACATACATTCTTAAACACTGTATATCCCAGAATATTTCCCACCAGTGCTCCTACCAGTGTAACAAGGACAGGCAATGCCATATAATGCCGGATCAATTCTCTCCTGGTATAGCCGGAAGCTCTGAGCGTGCCGATAACCCCTGCTTCCCTGCAAATCGTATTACTGATAGTAATTCCGAATGCAAAAGCCATAATGATAATTACAATGTATAGCAATATGATCATCATAGCCTTGTCACTTCCCATATCATCCCCGGTAAAGGTGATGGCCTGATTCAGATATCTGGGTACAAAAGCTTCCAGGGTAACAATTTCCCCTATATTTTCCATCAGTTCTTCTGAAACTTCCTTTTCCTCTTTTTCTGTTTTGGGCTGTTTGTCATAAATCCAGGAATAATTGTACTGGAGCTTATCCTGATCCAGAGTATCAAACTCCTCCGGTGTTACCACAGAAACTCCGAATTTCACAGAATCAAACATGGAATCATTATTATTCTGAAAAAGACAGCTGTAATCAGACAGTGCCACAAGCCCTGTAACCTTCCAGGTCTGCTTACCTCTCTGGCTCTTCAAGGTGTCTCCCACCTTCAGTTCATTATTGTCTGCATACATGCGGTCAATGGCAATTTCCCCTGTTGCTTTGGGAAATTCTCCCTGCATCAGGCATACTCCATTGATTTCTGTCCTGTTTTTGAAAAATCGCATGGTACTTCCATTATCCAGCGGCTCTTCAATATAGAAATTTTCATACAGCTTTATTCCCAGATTCTGGATTTCCTCTTTCTGGCTTTTATATATCTGTTGATTGGTACGGAAATTTCCGTTTTCTATATTGTATTTTTCAAATCCATCATTATAAGCAACAATCATACTTCCGTCTGCCACCAGAAATCCGGAAACCATTCCTATGGTCAATACCATCAGAATAAAGACCACCAGATATTTTCCCAGTTCCCCCTTCAGTTCTCTGGGCAGACGTTTGCGTAAAGGATTTTTCATAAATAACTCCTTTCCTTTGTCATAGGCAGAAACCCACTGCCTTTAGGCGGTGGGAGGAGCCTTGTAAATTATTATCCAATATGCTACAATAACCGTAGCAGTTTTTAAGGAGAAAACCGTTAGATGTGCTGCTCATCAAAGACACTCTTTTGTGCATTGACAAGATATGAGGTTGCAATACAAAACTCGCGTATTGCGTAAAATCTTACCCGTAAAAGAATGTTTGCTGTATAGCATGGGAAGTTTAGTACCTGATACAGTTACAGATGAGTATATCTTGTCTGTAAAGGGTGCTGTCAACCACCCTATGATGTAGCGCCACTTTAGGTAGCAATACCTATTGGGGATAAAAGGTCGGAGGCGTAAGCCGTTACTACGACTGGGCAGTTACAAGCCCATTACCTTTAGGTGATGAGTAGTTGACCATATGCCTCCTTACCAGTCCAACTCTGCTGCCGGAATCTTATGTTCATTCATATAATTTTTCCGGATCATCCCATCGCGAAGTTTCACCACCCGGTCAGCCATATCCTTGATGGCATCGTTATGCGTTACCATGACGATGGTGTTTCCGTATTTCTGGTTTACCGTCTCGATCAGCTTCAGGATTTCCTTGGAGGTATTATAATCCAGGGCTCCTGTAGGCTCATCGCAGAGAAGAATGTCCGGATTCTTCACAATGGCACGGCCGATAGCAGTCCTCTGCTGCTGACCGCCGGAAAGCTGATTGGGAAGCTTTCTCTGATGTTCATAGATTCCCAGCGTATGGAGCAGTTCATCTACATCCAGCGGCTTATCACTGAGATAGGCTCCCACCTCTATATTCTCCCGCACTGTAAGATTTGGGATCAGATTATACATCTGAAAAATATATCCCAGATGCTTACGTCTGTACAGAGACAGCTTCTTCTCCGACATATCCGCCAGACGCTCTCCGTCTATGACCAGATTTCCCTCATCTGCACTGTCAATCCCACCGATAATATTCAGAAGCGTGGACTTACCGGAACCGGACGGCCCCAGAAGCACACAAAACTCCCCTCTCTTAATGTCAAGATCCAGTCCCTTCAGCACATCCACCCGGCTGTCCCCTGCACCAAAAGACTTCTTAATACCCTGTATCTGCAGAAACATTTTTTTCATTCCTCCCTCATACCCACTTACTATGGAGCAAATTTCTTTCATATAGCACTGCTGTTTCATAGCAGTGTTATACTTCGCTAACTTTAGGTTAGTATAAACTTACTCCATTGTCAACTGATTTTCGTAGTTTCGTAAAATTTTATGGATATAAATGTTACTGTTCACTCCGTTCACAGTAACGTAGCCAAAATTCATTCCAGATTGCCTGCGGCAATGGAATTTTGGCTTGTATGTCTCGGGATTTTGGCATATTCATGCCAAAACACCTCGCGGGATAGTGGTGTGTGAACAGTAACATATAAATTACAACATTTCGCAACAACATTTGAATACCCAGTTTTTCCACAAATCTGTTAGAATTGAGTACACCATTACTGTTCATATGCCCTGTCCTGTTTATAGTTTTGAATATCAAAATATATTGACTTTTCTTTTTTACCTTGTTATATTTTTTTCTGAAGTAACTGCTGTCCGGCAGTCTGCAAAACAGCAGGCTGCCCCCAGGAAAGGAATTATCCATGAACACTCTCAGAAAAATATATTGCAGGGCTTTTCAGAAAGCTTTTCACATTGCAATTCCCTTTTTACCTTACAGAAAACCCAAAATCGCAGGAAGCATCAAAGAACTCCCTGAAATCATCATGCGCCATAAATGCACTCATGTACTGATCATTACAGATGGCGGTATCATGAAGCTTGGACTTACCAGAAGACTGGAAAAAGCTTTAAAGGAGGCCGGTATCCCCTATACCATTTATGATAAAACAGTTGCCAACCCTACTACTGTCAATGTCCGCGAAGCCCTGGAGCTTTACCATAAAGAGGGCTGTGATGCCATCATCGGTTTCGGCGGCGGTTCCAGCATGGACTGTGCCAAAGCAGTCGGTGCCTGTGCGGTCAAACCCAATCAGTCTCTGGCTCAGATGAAGGGAATCCTGAAGGTGCATAAGAATATTCTTCTATCCTGCAAAGCGTTTTTTATAAAAATATCAAAATACAGGAACCTGCAGACTCTCAATAGTTACCTGATATCTATATTATATAAGGAAATAATGTATTATGACAGAAACAGAAATTAAAGAAATCGTTCAGAAACAACGCAGCTATTTTTACACAGGTGCCACTTTACCGGTAGAAAAAAGGCTGGATGCCTTAAAAAAATTAAAGACCTGTATTCAGAAATATGAACCACTGATCAATGAAGCACTGAAACGTGACCTTGGAAAAAGTAACTTTGAATCCTATATGTGTGAAGTGGGACTTGTGCTCTCAGAACTCAGCTACATGATCCGCCATACACCTTCCTATGCAAAAGAAAAAACAGTACTGACTCCCCTTGCCCAGTTCGCTTCCAGAAGCTATAAGAAGCCATCTCCTTATGGTGTTGTCCTGGTTATGAGCCCATGGAATTATCCTTTCCTGCTCACCATTGATCCGCTGATCGATGCGATTGCAGCCGGAAATACAGTTGTACTGAAACCAAGTGCCTACTCTCCTCACACCAGCCGGGTGATTGAAACCATTATCACCGAATGTTTTGATCCCCGGTATGTGGCTGTGGTAAACGGCGGACGTGCGGAAAATAACACTCTTCTCAATGAACATTTTGACTATATTTTCTTTACAGGAAGCCAGCATGTTGGCAGGGAAGTAATGGCAAAAGCATCTGTACATCTGACCCCGGTTACCCTGGAGCTGGGCGGTAAAAGCCCCTGCATTGTAGAGAAAAGTGCCAACCTGAAACTTGCAGCCAGAAGAATTGTATTTGGAAAATATCTCAACTGTGGTCAGACCTGTGTAGCACCTGATTATATTTACTGCGACAGAGAAATCAAGGATGAACTGATCCGACAGATCCAGAAACAGATCAGGAAACAGTTTGGTTCCACACCTCTGAATAATAAGAATTATGGGAAAATTATTAATGAAAAGCACTTTACTCGTATCTGCAATCTGATCGATCCCAGCAAGGTAGTCTGCGGCGGTGACAACAATCCGGGAGCTCTTCAGATCGCTCCTACTGTTATGGATAATGTAACCTTCGGGGATGCAGTAATGCAGGAGGAAATCTTCGGTCCTGTGCTTCCTGTGCTGGCCTATGATTCCCTGGATGAGGCCATCGAAAAGGTCAACTCCATGGCACATCCTCTGGCACTATATATCTTCACCTCCGACAAAGAGGCTGCGGAAAAAGTTACTTCCCACTGTGGATTCGGAGGCGGATGTGTCAATGACACCATCATCCACCTGGCAACCAGTGAGATGGGATTTGGCGGCTTTGGTGAAAGCGGAATGGGTTCCTACCATGGCAAAGACGGTTTTCATACCTTCTCCCACTATAAGAGTATTGTAGACAAAAAAACATGGCTGGATCTGCCAATGAGATACCAGCCATATAGAAAAATTTATGAAAAATTATTGAGGAAGTTCCTGAAATAAGGAACTTTCTCAGGATTGATTCCCCTTATCAGCTCTGCTAACCAGTTGATTACGAATTTCCTGCATCCGGTTATCCAACTGAGCACTCTGGGTGGCACACGCCAGAAGCTCCTCCTGCAATTGCTGTGCCTGATCTGCCGGGATATCTTTTTTATAGCGAAGCTTATGTTCCAGACTTGCCCAGAAATCCATGGCAATGGTCCGAATCTGTATCTCAACTTTTGTATCAACAACACTGTCAGACAAGAAAATCGGCACAGACACCAGCATATGATAACTCTTATATCCACTTTCTTTCGGGTTCTTGATATAATCTTTGATGGACAGAACCTTCAAGTCGCTCTGATTACCAATCATCTCTGCAAGACGATAAATGTCTGATGTAAAGGAACAAATGAGCCGCACACCTGCAATATCGTTGATATACTTTACCATATTCTCTATGGAAGTCTCATATCCGTAACGTTTCAGTTTCTTTACGATACTCTCTGCTGTCTTTACTCTTGTCTTAATATGTTCAATCGGATTATACTGATGAACATGTTGAAATTCATCATTCAATATCTCCAGTTTTGTTCCGACTTCTTTTAATGCCGACTGGTATAAGAACATAACCGTTTTCCAACTATCGACATCTTCATAATTCTTTATTACACGATCCATATTTCACTTCTCCTCTCCATATTGAAGAGAAAAATTCGTACTTGTTTATTATAACACACTCCACTTCACTTGTGGGTCTGTTCACGAAAACTTAATAAATGATATTCAAGGCTGAAGACTCCCCTCTATGATATCCACTGGTTTTTCTTAATATTCAATTCCTTCTCTTGCTGTAATTCCCTGGTCATATGGATGTTTGACTTTTCGGATCTCGGTTACATAATCAGCAAGCTCCAGCACTTTATCTGAGACAACATGACCGGTCAGCACAATTTCCAGACCACGTGGTTTGTGCTCCAGAAACTCTACCAGCTTTTCTTCACTTAATACGCCCAGCTGCACTGCACATAATATTTCGTCCAGTACCAGTACATCAAATGGACCGCAAAATTTTATAATCTCATCCAGTGCTTTATTGTTATAATGCTTTAATCTTGCTTTTTCGTCTGCATTCATCTTGCTAACGAACTTCACACGATCTTTTCCCGGCAGACAGGTCACATTCGGGATCTGCTCCAAAATAACACGTTCACTGGAAGAGTTGTCTTTTAAAAACTGGAACATCAGAACATCCAGACCACTTCCTGCCGCACGCAGCACTAATCCCATAGCTGCTGTCGTTTTTCCTTTTCCGTCTCCGTAATATACATGTATCCTTCCAGTTCCTATCATCTACAATTCTCCATTTCTTATTTCAAATTTGCCATAAATAATTCGTAAAAATCATCTTCTCCGGCAAGCATTGGTGAATTTTCTCCCCCACCATTCGTACTTCTTTTCATAGCAGCATGGAATTCCTCTCCTGCGCAAATAATATCCATTTCATAAATTTCATATCCCAGCTCCTGACAAACTCTGCAAAATGCACTAAGCGGTTCTTTTTCCTTCTTTGTGTTCTTAAGCCGTTCCTTAAGTTCTGGTTCTTTTAACGCCCGGTTCTGTAATTCATCTAACACATCTATTACATTTGCCATATTATTTTACATCCACTTTCTTACAAATGTCCTGGAGGCAGCATTTATCGCAATAAGGTTTTGTTCTGGCTGTACATACTTCTCTTCCATGGTTAACCAGTCTGTGGCAGAAGCTGTTTCCTTCTTCTGGTGGTATAATCTTCCACAATGCCATCTCTACTTTTTTCGGATCTTTCATCTTGTCTACAAGTCCGATTCGATTACATAATCTGATGCAATGCGTATCTGTAACAATTGCCGGCTTGCCGAACACATCCCCCATAATCAGATTCGCGCTCTTTCTTCCCACTCCCGGGAGCTTTAATAATTTTTCAAAATCATCTGGGACTTTTCCATTATATTCATCCCGAAGTATCTTCATGCATGCGCTGATGTCTCTTGCTTTACTTTTTCCAAGTCCACACGGTCTTACGATCTCTTCTATCTCCTCCACCGGTGCATCTGCAAGTGCATTTACATCTGGAAATTTTGCATAGAGATCTTCTACGACTACATTGACCCTCGCATCTGTACACTGGGCTGCCAGACGTACACTGACAAGAAGCTTCCAGGCTTCATCATAATCTAATGTACAATCCGCATCCGGATATTCTTCTTTCAGGCGACGGATTACTTCCAGAGCCAGTTCTTTTTTTCGCATGCTAATCTCTCCTTTTATCGGTCTGACAATAGAACAACTTTTGTTCAAGAATGCCTCGAATTTTTTGCTCGCCATCTGCAAAGGCGAGAGCCATCTCATATCTGATATAATAACACACTTTCCGACATGACAAAAGCAGATAACACTAAGTTACCTGCTTTTTATTGCCAAGCATACGACAAAAAGGTCCGGTGGATCTTTTTTAGTCTGCAAATGCTACTCTTTTATGTTCGTAGTATCCTTAAATCATCTCAAGGAATGCTGCGATTCGTGTATCAAGCTGTCCTACATCTGCCTGTGAGTAGTCTGTCTCGATATGAATATAAGGAAGTCCTTTTTCTTTTACACGCTTCTCGATGCTCTTTGCCTCAATGTTATATGTATGACAGGCCTGAAGGGTCATCTCAACAACTCCTTCTACCTGATACTCATCAAGCAATCTTTCCAACAATTCATAACGATTCGTGTCTGGAGTCATGACAGAAC
>OGZV01002848.1_pt1 | contig 12814 bp, 15 predicted proteins | sample 1576861 | NCBI WGS metagenome assembly OGZV01 (sample SAMEA3541501, study PRJEB24748) | human gut metagenome | biome: human gut; feature: human-associated habitat; material: faeces | place: China | collected 2012
TTCACACCACCGGAAGCCCTTCCGTTTCCGGCTGCGATTCCAAGCACAGCAGTCCCGTGTCCGCTGATATCCACAGACGGAACAAGGCGTCTGCCCTGGTTTTCTCCAAGTGCAAGCGCCTCATCAATTTCTTCTTTCGTATATTCTGTTCCTGCCCCATATCCTGCCGGTGGTTTTCCCGGAATTCCCTGATCCCATAGATACAGGATCCGGCTGCTTCCATCCTCATTTCGAAAATCAGGGTGGAAATAATCAACACCGGAATCCACGATTCCCATAAGGATTCCTTCTCCGGTCAACCCTTCCGCTCCGGTCTGTACCGCCTGGATGCAGCTGGCTGTTTTTCCCTGAAACACTTCAAAATAAAGTTGTTTTGGTTTTTCCATAAAGATCACATTTTCTCGGTCAGAATAGCTGTCGATCTCACGCTCCGGAAAAGTAACAACTGCATAGTTTCCCAGAAGCGGAACTGCCTGTATTCCCTCTCCGGAAAGCTCCTCCTCCCTGCCTGTGTATTTCACGATCACATCCCAGGTTTTCCCAGCAGGATCATATCCTGTGTTCAGATTTCCGGATTTCTGGCGTTCCTCTTCTGTAGCATCCAGGGCTAGATTTAAAAGATTGTCAATTTTCTGATCTGGCATGATAAGCTCGCTTCTTTGATTCCTTACTTTACTATACACAGTTAGCCCACATTAATTAACTTGAAAAGCTTATCAGATTACATGACAATTTCCAGTTCTCATTCTTAACACTGTCAGGATATCGCGCTTCATTTCTGTTGTAGTTTCTTTTATGCAGTGCTATAATTCCAGGTAAAATTTACAACCTTCGGGAGAACTATTATGCAAATCACGAAACCTACTTTTTGTAATGAATTTTCCTGCATCGCAGGCAGCTGTCCGGATACCTGCTGTGCCGGCTGGCAGATCATGATCGATCAAAACAGTCTCAAAAAATACCGCCACTGCAAAGGAGCTTTTCGCAACCGCCTTCTGAATGACATCGACTGGAAGGAACATTCTTTCCGTCATTATCAAAAACGCTGTGCATTTCTGAACGAAGATAATCTCTGTGATATCTACAGCGAAGCGGGCAAAGATATGCTCTGCGATACCTGCCGTAAATACCCGAGGCATATCGAAGAATTTGAGGGACTTCGGGAATTGTCTCTGTCTCTTTCCTGCCCGGAAGCCGCCAGAATCTTTCTCAGCCACAAAGAAAAAATCACATTCCGGACTGTGGAAAAGGAAACTCCAGAAGAGACTTATGACGACTTCGACTATTTCCTTTTCACCGCGCTGATGGACACCAGAGACTATCTCTTCTCCGTGATCCAGGACCGTTCTGTTCCCTGTGCGTTACGCCGCCGGAAGCTTCTGGCCTGCGGCCATGATTTTCAGCTCTGTCTGGACCGGAACAAATTGTTTCAATGGGAAACGCTCCGCAGTCGTCATCAAAATTCTGCTTTCGGAGATTCCTTCCAGAAAAAACTCCACAAGTGGATCACTGCCAAAAAGCCTTCTGCTGACCTGCGAAAAAACATATGGAAAACCATCATTCCTCAAATGGAAGTTCTCCGCTCTGGCTGGCATGATTACCTCTTGGAAACCTTAACCCCGTTATATACCGCCTGTGATACCGAACAACAATACCAGGATGTCTGTCTTGAATTCGAAACCTTTTATCCGGACTGGAAGATTCAGGAAGAACAGCTCCTGCTCTATTGGATCTACACGTATTTCTGCGGGGCCGTATATGATGAACAGATCTTCGCCAAAGTAAAAATGGCAGTTATCTGCACCTTCATGATCCACGAGCTGGCAATGGGAACCTGGCTTTTGCAGCAAAAGCAGTTTTCCTTTCCAGATCTGGTCTCAATCTGTTACCGTTTTTCCAGGGAGCTGGAACACTCTGACCAGAATCTTAATAAAATGGAAGAACTTCTTGATTGGGAATCAATTTTTTCTCTGGAAAATCTGCTGGAAATATAAAGGATAATCAAAGTTGTTGAGGGGCTCTCTTCGTGAGGGGCAAACTTGAGGGTGTTGCTAGAATAGCCTGCCAGAACGCCAATTTTGTACCAAATATCGTTTTTACCAGCCACAGAACCGATTCCATTCTGGACATGGTGACTAATCAGGCCTGTGTGGCCCTGCTGATGGATGTTCACGTCCAGCTTCCCGAGAACGGTCCCAGACCCAGCTACTCTCCCTGGCGTGCCATTCCCATCACACCAGCGATCTCTTCACAGCTGTCCCTGTGCTACCGCAGCGACAGACCTCTTTCCAGAACAGCCCAGCTGTTTGTGGATCTCTGTAATGATAAACTGTTTAAAAAATAAAATAACAGCCCCGCAGAAGGCATGGCATACAATAACCGTATGTAGTCTTCAGCGAGGCTGTTTTCATAAAGCCAGGAGCTGACCGGATACTTAAAACTGATTTTTATAATACTCCAGATCCATATCCTTAAACACATTAAAGATCACCCGGTCAAAAGCATCTCCATGTTTTTCCAGAAAGGCTTCTGTGGTGTTCACAGCGATCTCTGCTGCTTCTTTGTTGGGAAAATGGAACTCTCCGGTGGAAATACAGCAGAACGCTACGGACCGGATATTGTTTTCCAGGCAGCAGTTCAGCACACTTTCGTAACAGTTTTTCAGATCCTGCCGTAACTTGTCCGTGACTTCGTAGTAAACAATAGGCCCCACCGTATGGATCACATGCTCCGCCGGAAGGTTATAGCCACCGGTCACCATGGCCTGGCCGGTTGGTTCTTCATAGGATCTTCCGTAGCGGATCCGTTTCTGGTTCATCTGGCGGCTGCACTCTGCACGAAGCTCCACTCCCGCAGCCGAATGGATCGCGTTGTCAATACATCTGTGGCAGGGCACAAAACAGCCCAGCATCTGGGAGTTGGCTGCATTGACGATAGCTCCCACCTGAAGCCTGGTGATATCGCCCTGCCAGATAGAGATTTTTTCCGCAAAAGGCACAGTACTGTGGTACGCCTCTTTTACCGTCGGGATCTGATCCAGGGTTACGATTCCTTTTTCCCTGGCATCTTCCTTCAGGAATTCATCCTGCACCTTCAGGATTTCTTCATCCATATGCCGGGGCATGCGAATGTTCATGAGAGAACGAAGGATTCTTCTTTTTTCTACATCGTTGTCCGAAACCTTAAGGTTACTGTATTCTCCGGAATCTTCTTTGAATTTTTCCACAAGATAATCAAGACGCTGTTTCTGATCCATATGTCCTCCTTCTGTTATTTACCAGTTCTGTTTTGACCTGCCTGTAACACTTCCGCAGATTTTTCCCATTGGGCACTTTGGTTTCTGTTGGGTTTTATATCAGCTGTCCTGCAAATGATCTGCGAATATCTTTTTTATTTCTATTGTAATATCCCGTAAGCTGTCGCACAAGTCACGATTGATTCCGATTCCACGTTCTCCGAAGCTTTCCGGTATCACAGCCTCGTCTCTGTTCAGGCGGATCAGCTCTGTATTTTTGTGCTCACGTACCATTTTTTCAAAAGGAAAGCGAATAATAGATGGTGTGTTAAAACCAACGCCCAGCTCCAGCAGTACAGCCTTGCCTTTTTTCAGCTGTTTCAGATACTTTCCATAATTTTCCGCAGCCTCATTCCACTGCTCATCCTCCACAAAATACTGGTCGCATCGGAGATTCATAGCCATAGGGCCGCCGCATACCGGACATTTCGGCACCATATAAGAAGGAATCTTACAGTCCTTTTCTGCCTGAACCATCTGGGCAAACATGGAAACGGCATCATAGGTCCTGGGATGACATCCCTTCATGCACTGGATCCGGCCATAATCTCCCTGTGTGGCAAAGATCCTCTCTTCCAAAAATCCGGCTTTCTGAAACTGGTGATCCACATTGGTGGTCAGCACAAAATAGTCTTTTTCTTTCACCAGGTCAAAAAGCTGCTGATACAGTGGCAAAGCCGGTGGTTTGATACGGTTTACATAAGAATGTCTGCACCAGTAACCCCAGCGCTCTTCCTCTGTCTGAAATGGATAAAAACCGGCAGAATACATATCCTGCAGCCCGTATTTTTTTATAAAATCGCTGAAATTTTCCTGAAAGCGTTTCCCGCTGTAGGTAAGACCGGCCGCTGCAGAAAGGCCGGCACCTGCTCCGATCAGCACATGATCTGCTTCCTTCAGATATGCCGAAGCCTGTGTGATCTGTTCCTCATAGGGCTCCTTCTGAAATATATAATCTCTTGCGGGTATCCCGCATAAAAACTGTGCCCAGTCCACTTTTTTCTGCCTCCTTACGATATGAAGATGTTTACGGATCTCCATAGCTTACCTTCTTTCCACTGCTCCGAAAGGACAGACCTCCTTGCAGTTCCTGTGAAATGTATCTGTTGTAAATGTCCGCTTTTTATGTATTGGAAATGTTACTGTTCACAGAGTGAACAGTAACCAGGAAATTCCTGCGTCCATTGAATGAGGAATGAATGCAGGAATTTGCCTTGGTGCTATCGGGAGTCTGTTATGACATAGAATCAATTGGGTGTTGATTCAATTAGAATTCATATGGCGGGTTTCCGGAGAAGTCTGCGATCAGACCATGTGGGTTCTCAAGGTAGAATACCTCAAAGATCGGGTTCTCAGCAGTCTCATACTGACCTTTGACAATAGGATTCTCCATGCAGGCTACCTTTACTTCATGGTTGTCCTCAAAAACAGCTTTTCCGTGAAGACGGATCCATGCGTACTCCGGATTAGATACGGAAACCTCGATCTCCGGGTTTGCCTGCATATCCTTGTAAACATCCTTGGTATTGTTTGTGCAGAACCAGAGCTTTCCGTCTTTCTCAAAACAGAACATGAACGGGCGGCATTTCGCCTTTCCATCGCGTCCTACAGTTGCCAGGTACTGTACCGGGTTTGCCTGTAAAAATTCTACTACTTTTTTCATGATCGTTCTCTCCTTTATTCTTATTATTCGCATCAATAACATTTTCTTATAATCATGACCGGCCACTCATTGTTGTAACTTTCTTTATTACATCAAGTAATATAGCATCGTTTTATTGTAATGTCAATAGTTACAACTAGATTTTTTATATTTTTTTCTCAAGTGCTTTTTTATACCATGAAATATCACTGAGCAATTTCCCACAATATAAAAAACCGCTACTCAGCAGATTTCATAACTTCTCTGCTTGGTAGCGGCTTATCATTTCTGTGATGCGCTTTCGCGATTCTGTTCTGTTTTATCTTTTACTACTGAAGATATTTCTCCAGATCTTCTTTCACATCCTCCAAAGTGATAGACTGAAGCTCCCGCTCCATTGCGTCCTGCACCTGCTGCAGCTTATCATCCAGGATATTGTGGATATTTTTTCCTACCGGACACTGCGGGTTGGGATTCTCGTGGAAGTGAAAGAGCTTGTTGTCTTCCACACACTCCACCGCTTTATATATATCCAGAAATGTGATTTCTGATAACGGTCTGGTAATGGTAGTTCCGCCGGTTCCCCTGGCAACCTGCACCAGACCGGCAGCCTTCAGCTGCAGAAGGATCTTGCGGATGATCACAGGATTTACATTGGTACTGCCCGCAATAAAATCACTGGTTACTTTATATTCATTCTGAAACGTATCAATGCATGTAAAAATGTGCACTGCTAACGTAAATCTGCTGGATATCTGCATTCTTCTTCACCTCTTCTGTTTTTTCTTATCATATATCCTTCCCGTTGTAATGTCAATGATTACAGTAAGGTGAAGATCAAAATCACCTCGTCATCTGATAAAATGAGTAAATGCCCGTTCTTCTGTTTCCGGAAGCCCGAATTTTTCTTTTCCCAGGGCAATGCTCTTCATGAGGAATGTCATGTTTCTGGCGAGGACACGCATGGTCTGCTTACCTTCCTCATCCTGTTCTGCTTCTCCCTGCTCCCGTCCATGAATGGAATTCCAGTACTGGCTGGATGCAATGGGCATATTTGAGATGGTGAAAAATTTGTTCAGCTCATCAAAGGTGGCGGAACATCCGCCACGTCTTGCACAGACAACGCTGGCACCTACCTTCATGGTCTTGTCAAAATGGGTGCTGTAAAAAAGTCTGGTAAGAACAGCAACCAGTGTGGCATTGGCAGAAGCAAAATAGACCGGACTGGCAACTACAAGACCGTCTGCTTCTTCAAATTTCGGCGCCAGTTCATTTACGATGTCATCAAAAACACATTTTCCAAGCTCGTAGCAGCGCTGACAGGCAATGCAGCTCCGGACCTCTTTATGACCTGCCCACACGATCTCGACTTCCACGCCTTCCTGTTCGAAGACCTTTTTCATTTCTTCCAGAGCAAGTGCTGTATTTCCCTTTGCCCTGGGACTTCCGTTAAGCATTAATACTTTCATGTTTTGTTCCTCCTTATGCATAACTGCCTTCCATTTCGACAAAAAAACAGCATCTGCAGCTTCTTTTCTGCAGACGCTGTTTTTTTATTCTGCAAATGTATATCTTACCATGTAACCGTTTCCGTCACCGGTTACGATCACCACATCCCCTTCCGGATTCTGCGCCGTATCGATCACCGGAAATCTTCCGTTCTGTTTCACATAAGCTTCCGGGCTCTCAATCTCCGCTTCAATGATCTCCTGCTGGGAATGACGCTCGCCGCCGCATGGATTGATCGTTTCAATAATGATCTCGTATTCTTTCATGTTATCCACCTCTTCCTGTTTTCTTAACTTACTACGATAAATGCCTGTTTGAATTTTATACAGATTCTATCTTTTATTTTACCGCAGAAAAGTTTTTTCTGCAAAAGGCTTCTTTCACAAAACACCCTTCTCAGCATTGGTGATTTTTACTATTCTTATACTTCTTCCGCTTCCATCTCTTTCTGAATCTCATCTTCGCTGTCTGCCATGGCCTGCAGTGTCATGGTAAGAAGCTTGGCAAGATCCCATCCCAGCTGATCAGCACCACGCTGGATCACCTCTCTGGAGCAGCCGACTGCGAAGCCTTTGCTCTTATATTTCTTTTTGAGGGATTTCAGTTCCATGTCCTTGGTGCTTTTTGACGGACGCATCAGCGCTGCTGCCCAGATCAGTCCTGTCAGCTCATCTGCCGCAAAGAGAACTTTTTCCATTTCATGCTCCGGTTCCGTCTCAATGGTTTTTCCACAGCCAACGGTAATTCCGTAGCCATGGGAAACCACTGCGTGAATGATCAGGAAGGAAATACTTACCAGCAGATCCGTACATAATCCACAGTCTTGTCAAAGGCTTCTTCCGGCGCATTCATGATACTGCTGACCTGAGGCGCAAAAATCACAAGGATCACAGTCATGATCAGCGCGATCACTCCGAACATCACGATAGCTGTTCCCACCGTCCGACCTCCCTTTTTCCGCTCTCCACAGCCAATCTGCTGCCCCAGCAGAACCGTAGTTCCCATGGCAAAGCTGCTCACAAGATTAATCAGCGGCTTCAGGATCTTGCCCTGGGTGATTGAACCGCCAAAGAAGCCTATTGTCAGCTCTTCTCCTCTTTCGGCGCGCTGCATACAGCGAAAAAGTCTGCTGAAATTTTATTTTACCGTATCCATTTTTCTATCTCCCCTGCTGCATTTTTATTCATCTTCCTTATACGCCTGTCGGCTAAACAATTTCTAAACATTCTTATATTTATTGACGATATTTTTTTATCATATCACAAACTGCTCCGCCTGTCGTCCCATATAAAACTGCTTTGAAAAATTTCACTCAAAAGTAACACTCTGCAAACCATTGACATATCTTTTCTTTGCGATATAATGTTAGTTAAAACTAATTTAAAATAAAACCATTTTGCCGGAGGAACTATGCCACTGAATTTAGCTGATATCAACACAGATTATATCATTCAAAAAATATGCGGCAATGAAAACGAACGCCATCATCTGGAAACGCTTGGTTTTCTTGAAGGAGCAACGGTACGGATTCTGTCGATTCTTTTCGGCTCTTATATTGTACGAATCCAGGAAAGCAAGATCGGCATCAATCAGGACTTTGCCAAAATGATCATCGTGCAAGTCTGAAATACTCTGCCATTTTATCAGTAAACAACAAGGAGATTTATTTAATTTATGAAAAAAGAAAAAAGTGTACTTCATCTTTGTGAATGCATCCTGCTGGCGCTTGTAATCCTGCTGATCATTGACCTGTATCTCCTGAAATTTCTTCAGGAACCCGGTGTTTCTTATTATCCTATGCTCCGGCTTATGGAAATTGCACTGGCTCTGCTTGTGGTGACTCTTGCCCTTTCCCTGATTCAGAGAGAGCTGCTTTCCCGCCTTATCGTAAAAGCCTTCCGTGATATCACCGGTGTCCACAATAAAACTTCCCTGGAAAAACTGATTCTGGAGCTAAATAACCGTCCGAGTACCTTTGGCATCGGTGTCATGATGTTCGATCTGAATGATCTGAAATATGTCAATGACACCTACGGGCATGAAAAAGGAGACGAATTTATCCAGTCCTTCTCCTACTGTCTGACGCGCATCCTTGATTCTGACAGTTTCCTTGCCCGTTACGGAGGAGATGAATATCATCATCCAACAAAATACTTCAGAAGCCTCTCTTCGACAGATGGCCCGAAAACTGAATTCCCTTGTACAGGAATATAATAGCAGAACCACCCTTCCGCTAAGCTATGCCATCGGTTACGAGGTCAGCTATCAAAATCACTACTTTATGATGCAGGATCTTATTAATGCGGCAGATCAGAAAATGTATCAGGATAAAGCGCATAAGAAAATTGCAGCAAAAAAAAAATTTTCTTCCCGTTCCGTTTGTGCAGGCACTGCAATTCCCACGATTTCTTCTGAAACTCTTTCCGAAAAGATTCGGCAGATTCAGAGTAATACCGGAAACACCCATTCCCTTGCTCTGATCTCCACTGATGTGGAAAACTTTCATTTTATCAATGATAAATATGGATATTCCCTGGGAAATGAGATTCTGAACATGGTCTATGAAGAAATTGCCGGTGCACCTTTTACCATTTTTACCACTCGTTTTTTCTCGGATGTTTTTATCAGCATTGCAGATATTTCTGATCTTACAAATGATGCATTTCTTTCAGAGATCCAAGCTCTTGACCGAAAAATCTGCAAGCGTATGAGAAATACCTTCCATGTAAATTTTTTCCGTACCAACTCCGGAATCTGCCTTGTTCCTGATGCCGATACCACTCCGGAAACTATCCTTTCCTGTGCAAATGTAGCCCGTAGACTTTCCAAAAAAATGCTTTCTCCTTGCTGTATTTATTCTGATGAGATCGACCGCCAGGAAAAAATGCAGGCCGAGATTCTCCACTCTTTTCATCAGGCACTGAAAAACGAGGAATTTCAAATATATTTTCAGCCCAAAGTAACTCCCCAAAATGGAAATATCTCCAGTGCGGAAGTTCTGGTTCGATGGATTCGTGACCAAAAAATGCTATGGTCACCAGCTGTATATATTCCTCTTTTTGAGCAAAACGGCTTTGTGATCCGCCTGGATTATTATGTTTATGAAAAAACCTTCCGTTGGCTTCAGGAATCTGTGGAATTTCTTCCCGAAAATTTTCGGCTGTCCTTAAATGTTTCTCCTCTTCATTTCGAAGAACCGGAAAACTTTGTAAAAAAGATCTGCGAGCTGATACATACCTATCAGGTGGATACTTCCAGGCTGACCTTTGAGATCACAGAATCCACTTATGTAAATAATACAGAAGCTGTCAATCAGGTGATCCGACGCCTGAAGCAGCTGAATATCCAAATCTCCATGGATGATTTCGGTTCCGGTTATTCCTCATTAAATACACTGAAAGATCTGCTCTTTAATGAAGTTAAGATCGACCGAAAATTCCTGGGGGATTCTCTGACCGAAAACACCCAGATCGTTCTCCAGGAAGTTTTCCATATGCTGAAACGTATGGGAAAATCTATCGTATGCGAAGGTGTGGAAACAAAAGAAATTGCAGAATTTTTAAAAGCAGAGGGCTGTGACGAAATCCAGGGCTTTCTGTATTACCGGCCTATGTGCCAAAAGGATTTTGAAACACTTCTCCATATATAAAGCAAAGCTCCCGGACAGCCACATCCGGGAGCTTTTATGGTTCTCATATTATCCTCTTTTTCCATGTTTCAGATCTTCCACGATCTCATTGTATCTTTTTCTGTTCAATCTGTAGAAGAACAGCACCACTGCCGTAACGATCCACAGGATTCCGGGGATCGTGGTAAAGGAATGTTTCATGATGCTGAGCACGGCTGAATTCTGGGCCTGGTTTGCCACATAACCGTATTTTCCCAGAAGCGCCGCAAGGAGCGCTGTTCCGATCGCCATTCCAATCTTGTTTCCGAGGGATACGAACGCATACTGGAAACCATCGTTGCGAAGACCTGTTTTCCATTCTCCGTATTCCACGCAATCCGGTATGATCGCATAGATTGCCGTGTTAAATCCGGAGAAAAAGAACTGTGTGATTCCTGCCAGGGCGTAAAAGGCAGCCGGAGATTCTTTTACATTAAAGAAATACATGGCAAGCATGGAAATTCCGGTAAGGAGCGCAAACAGAGACGCTGTCCGCCCTTTGTTGTTCAGTTTCCGGAAGACCGGCTGAAAGCAGGCAGCTCCGATAATGGACGGAATGATGATACACATGGAGTAAGTTGTATAGTAAGACGCGTTTCCCTCCACATAGGTAAAGTAATACAGAACATCCGCGTTTCTTCCGTAAAGAGTGAAACCAAACAGTACCTGTCCCACCAGTGCCAGAAGATATGGCCGGTTCTGCATGACTGCTTTCAGCTGAACCCGGATGGAGATCTTTTCTTTTTCCGGTGTGGTCACCTGCTCCTTTGTTTTTGCAAAGCAGAAAATATGACATGCCGCAAAAATGCATCCGTAAATGATGGCTACCAGAAGATAACCTGTCTTCTGACTGCTGCTTCCCAGTTTTCCGATCAAAGGCACAGTAATGATGTTGATAATTCCGATAGCGATCATAGCCGCAACCGAACGGGACGTATTGATCTTCGCACGCTCATCAATGTCCTGTGTCATTGCGCCGCAAAGCGTTCCGTATGGAATGTTTACACAGGTATATCCCAACACCAGCAGGCAGTATGTGATCACCATATAGATGATCTTGGATGTATCCGACCAGTCCGGATGTGCCCAGAACGTCATCATCAGAAGGATCGCTGTAACAGGCGCCGCAATGAGCAGCCACGGACGGTACCGTCCCCATCTGGTCTTCGTCTTATCCGTAAGTCCTCCGACAATGGGATCGTTGATCGCATCCCAGAATCTTGAGAACAGCATCAGCGCTGAAACAGCCGTCATACTGATCCCGAATACATCTGTGTAAAATATCATCAGAAAATTACTGACAAACATCCAGCTGAAATTACAGCCTACATCACCAAAACCATACGCGATCTTACTGATCAGCGGTACCTTTCCGTATCTGTCTTCACTACCCATAACTCCTCCTGTTTTTCGTTACTCCTCGTTTACTGCTTATCGCTTATATCTCTCCCGGACAGCCACATCCGGGAGCTTTCCTGTTAGTACATTTCCTGGTGTTATTTCTCCTGCACGTTGATGATAACCTTCATGGTTGTCTCACGGTTGGCATCAATATACTGGTAAGCCTTGAGATAATCCTTAAAAGCAAAGGTCTTGGAAATCAGCGGTCTTAAATGAACCTTCTCTGCGTTCACAAGATCGATGGCATCCACATAGTCATCATGACGGTACATCATCGTGCTCTTGATATCCAGCTCATGGTCATTGGCAACTGCCAGGTCAATGGTGGCCATATCCGCAAAAACAGCTACCAGCACGATCACGCTGCCTTTTCTTGCGTATTTGATCGCCTGTCCCATGGTGATGTTATTTCCGGCACAGTCATAGATCACATCTGCTTTATCCGGGCCAAAGGCTTCCACCATAACCTCACCAAAATCTTTCTCCTTGGTATTTACGCACACATCAATACCGCACTCTTTCGCTTTCTCAAGGCGAAGATCACTGACATCCGTGATCATAACCTTCGCAGCGCCCATTCCTTTGGCACTCTGTGCCACCAGATTTCCAATGGGGCCGGCACCAAGAACAGCAATATTCATCCCCTTCACATCGCCCATCTGTTTCACTGCGTGAACAGCAACTGCCAGAGGCTCGATCATCGCACCTTCCTCATAAGACATTTCCTCCGGGATCGGTGTGACCTTGGAAGCGTCTACCGCAAAATACTCGGAAGCTGTTCCTGTTGTCTGGAAGCCCATAACCTTCAGCTCTTCGCAGAGATTATATTTGCCGTGGCGACATGGATAACAATGTCCGCAGTATACCTGTGGCTCGATCGTTACCTTCTGTCCTACCTGAAAGCCTGTGACATTCTTTCCCAGCTCTGTAATCTCACCGGACACCTCATGTCCCTGTGTCACCGGATACTTGGTAAAAGGATGCTTGCCGTGATATACATGAATATCGGAACCGCAGATACCAATGTTCATGATCTTAACGAGAACCTGGTCATCTCCCACCTTCGGAACCGCAACCTCTCTGAAAATAATCTCTCCTGGATTTGTCATTACCTGCTGGATCATAATGTTTTTCCTCCTTGTTTATTATGTATTATCTTTTATTAATTGTTTTATTAAAGTAATTACATTATTGTTCTTTTGAGAGGATTTGTCAATAGGGTTTCCGGTGATTCTCCCTGTTGAACAAATTCGATCCGGTTTTTTTATGCACATTTCACTATCCACCACATAAAAAAAGA
>OGZV01002854.1_pt1 | contig 12790 bp, 8 predicted proteins | sample 1576861 | NCBI WGS metagenome assembly OGZV01 (sample SAMEA3541501, study PRJEB24748) | human gut metagenome | biome: human gut; feature: human-associated habitat; material: faeces | place: China | collected 2012
GTGTGGTGCGGCGAGCAGGATGCCATTACCCAACCGGAGCTGGTGCAGGGAGTGGCGCTGCGTTACGGCGCTCCTTACATCGCCATCCCGCAGGCTGGACATGCCAGCTATCTCGATAACGAAACCTTTTTTAATCAACAGCTTTTACGCATAGGGGAAGAGGTGCGCGATGAATGCACAAATTGAAGGACGCGTCGCGGTAGTCACCGGCGGCTCGTCAGGGATCGGCTTTGAAACGCTGCGCCTGCTGCTGGGCGAAGGGGCGAAGGTCGCCTTTTGCGGCCGCAACCCGGATCGGCTGGCCAGCGCCCATGCGGCGTTGCAAAACGAATATCCAGAAGGCGAGGTGTTCTCCTGGCGCTGCGACGTACTGAATGAAGCGGAAGTTCAGGCCTTCGCTGACGCGGTCGCCACGCGTTTCGGCGGCGCCGACATGCTGATTAATAACGCCGGGCAGGGCTATGTCGCCCACTTCGCCGATACGCCGCGCGAGGCCTGGCTGCACGAAGCCGAACTGAAACTGTTCGGCGTGATTAACCCGGTAAAGGCCTTCCAGTCGCAGCTTGAACAGTCGGATATCGCCTCGATTACCTGTGTGAACTCGCTGCTGGCTCTGCAGCCGGAAGAGCACATGATTGCCACCTCTGCTGCCCGTGCCGCGCTGCTCAATATGACGCTGACCCTGTCGAAAGAGCTGGTGGAGAAAGGCATCCGCGTGAATTCCATCCTGCTGGGAATGGTCGAATCCGGGCAGTGGCAGCGCCGTTTCGAAAACCGCAGCGATAAGAGCCAGAGCTGGCCGCAGTGGACCGCCGATATCGCCCGCAAACGCGGGATCCCGATGGCGCGCCTCGGCAAACCGCAGGAACCGGCACAGGCGTTGCTATTCCTCGCTTCGCCGCTGGCCTCCTTTACCACCGGCGCGGCGCTGGACGTTTCCGGCGGTTTCTGCCGCCATCTGTAAGGAAAGATGATGAAAAAGGTCATGTTAATCGGCTATGGCGCGATGGCTCAGGCGGTGATTGAACGCCTGCCGCCGCAGGTGACGTTGGGTTGGATCGTCGCCCGCGAATCGCATCATGCGGCGATCCGCCAGCAGTTCGGCCACGCGGTGACGCCGCTTACCGATCCGCTGCAGTGCGAAGAGACGCCGGATCTGGTGCTGGAATGCGCCAGCCAGCAGGCGGTCGCGCAGTACGGCGAAGCGGTGCTGGGACGCGGCTGGCATCTGGCGGTGATCTCGACCGGCGCGCTGGCGGACAGCGAACTGGAACAGCGTTTACGTCAGGCGGGCGGCAAGTTGACGCTGCTGGCTGGCGCAGTAGCCGGGATTGACGGCCTGGCGGCGGCCAAAGAGGGGGGGCTTGAACGAGTGACCTATCAGTCGCGTAAAAGCCCGGCCAGCTGGCGCGGCAGCTATGCCGAACAGCTTATCGACCTCAGCGCGGTCAATGAAGCGCAAATTTTCTTCGAAGGCAGCGCCCGCGAGGCGGCGCGGCTATTCCCGGCAAATGCCAACGTGGCGGCAACCATCGCGCTGGGCGGTATCGGCCTTGACGCGACCCGAGTACAGCTGATGGTCGATCCGGCGACGCAACGCAACACCCATACGCTACACGCCGAAGGATTGTTCGGCGAGTTTCACCTGGAGCTGAGCGGCCTGCCGCTCGCCAGCAATCCGAAAACATCGACCCTCGCGGCACTGAGCGCGGTACGCGCCTGCCGTGAACTGGCATAACGCAGAGAGGCTGAGATGGACGAATTAGACATTTTTATCGGCGGCCAGTGGCGTCGCGGCGGCGGCAATTTGATGCACAGCCAGTTTCCGGCGGATGGCGCTATTAACGCGGCGCTGCATGCGGCAAGCCTCGATGATTTACAGGAGGCGATCGACTGCGCCGACCGCGCCTGGCGGCAGCCAACGTGGCGGGCGATGCTGCCGCATCAGCGGGCGAAGATCCTGCATAAAGTCGCCGATCTGATTGAAGCACAGCTTGATGCGCTCACCCAAAAGCAGAGCCGCGATAACGGTAAACCGCTGGCGGAAGCGCGAGGGCTGGTGATGAGCGCGGCGGGGACGGCGCGCTATTTTGCCGCCGCCTGCGAGTTACTGGAAGGCGAGCTGCCGACGCCGCGGCAGGCGGATCTATTGACTCTGAGCCGCTATGAGCCGTTGGGCGTGGTGGCGGCGATCACCCCATGGAACTCGCCGATCGCCAGCGAAATGCAGAAGGTGGCCCCGGCGATCGCCGCCGGAAATGCGGTGATCCTCAAACCGGCGGAAGCCACGCCGCTCATGGCGCTGGAGCTGGCGAAGATCTTTGAGCAGGCCGGTTTACCCGCCGGACTGCTGAGCGTGCTGCCGGGTAAAGGATCGATTATCGGCGATGCGCTGGCCCGCCATCCTAAGGTGCGCAAAATTTCCTTTACCGGCGGCACCACCACCGGACGTCACCTGGCGCACGTGGCGGCGGAAAAGCTGATCCCGGCGTCGCTGGAGCTGGGCGGTAAATCACCGACCATCGTGCTGGAAGATGCCGATATCGAACAGGCGGCGCGGGGCATCTGCTACGGCATTTTCAGCTCCGGCGGCCAGGCCTGCATTGCCGGCTCGCGGCTGTTTGTCCATGACAAAGTGTATCCGCAATTAATGGCCCGCCTGCTGGAGTTAACCCAAGGGCTGCGGGTTGGTCATCCGTTCAGCGCTGGCACCCACGTCGGGCCGCTAATCAACGATAAACACCGCCAGAGCGTGCTGGAGTACGTCGAGCTGGCGAAACGCGAAGGCGGCAGCGTGCTATGCGGCGGCGAGATCCCGGCGGATCCGGCGCTGGCGGCGGGGAGCTATTTCCTGCCGACCATCATTGAAGGGCTAAACAATCAAGCCCGCGTTTGCCAGGAAGAGATCTTCGGGCCGGTGCTGGTGGCAATGCGTTTTCACGATGAAGCGGCGTTGATCCGCGAGGCCAATGATTCGGTCTTCGGACTGGCGGCGGGGATCTGGACGCGCGATACCGGTCGCGCGCTGCGTCTGAGCGAGCAACTGGAAGCCGGTACGGTGTGGATCAACACCTACAAAGTTTTCTCCATTTCGACCCCGTTTGGGGGCTTTAAAGAGAGCGGTCTGGGCCGCGAAAAAGGGATCCAGGGGCTGAAAGCCTGGATGCAACAAAAGAGCATTTATCTGGCGACGGGTAATAGCGTCAACCACTGGTGCGACTGAGAAAGGGTGAGCAATGAGCGAAATGATAACCGTCGGCGATGCCATCGCCAGAACGCTGGAGCAGTATCACGTTGAAGCCATTTATGGCGTCATTTCTATCCATAACCTGCCGATCGCCGACGCCGTCGGCCAGCGGGAAAAAATCCGCTTTGTTCCGGCGCGCGGTGAAGCGGGCTCGGTGACCATGGCTGACGCCCACGGCCGTTTTTCCGGGCTCGGCGTGGCGCTGACCAGTACCGGCGCGGGCGCGGGTAATGCGGTCGGTGCGCTGGTTGAGGCGATGAACGCCGGTACGCCGCTGCTGCACCTGACCGGACAGGTCGAAAAAGCCTGGCTGGACGCCGACACCGGTTTTATTCATGAAACCCGCGATCAGTTGACCTTCCTGAAAGCCAGTTCGAAGCGCGCTTACCGCATTAGCAACGCCAACCAGGCGGTGGCTATCCTGCATAAGGCGATTCAGGAGGCGCAGACGCCGCCGTGCGGCCCGGTCTCGGTGGAAATTCCCATCGATATTCAGAGCGCCAAAATTCCGCTTTCACTGCTGACCGCGCCGTTGAAACGCGCTCCGGCGGTTGAGCCGGAAGCGTCGCTGGTCGATGCGCTGTGGGCGCAGCTTAAGCAGGCGAAGCAGCCGCTGCTGTGGCTTGGCGGCGGCGCGTTAGAGAGCGGCGAGGCGGTGAAGACGCTGGCGGATGCCGGGGTGACGGTGATTTCCAGTACCCACGGCCGCGGCATTCTGGCGGACAGCCATCGCGCCAGCCTACGCGCGTTTCATAATTCTCCCTCGGTTGAAGCGCTGATTTCACAATGTGATTTCACACTTGTGGCCGGTTCCCGGCTACGCAGTAACGAAACGCGCTCGTGGACGCTGGAACTGCCAACGCCGCGGGTGCAGATTGATATCGACCCGGCGGCGGCCAGCCGTAACTACCTGATGGACAACACGCTGGTGGCGGACTGCCGCGCTTTATTAGACGCGCTGGCGAAGCGAGTACAGGGCCGGATGTGGGGCGATGCGCGTTGGGATAGCCAGCTTAAAGCGGCGGTAGAGGCGGCGGAGCAGGGGCTGCGCGATCAGTGCGGCGCTTACGCTAAATTGAATGACGCGATTGCGCAGGCGCTGCCCGATGACGGCATCCTGGTGCGCGATATTACCGTTTCCGGCAGCCTGTGGGGCAGCCGTCTGTTCCGCGCTCACGGCCCGCTGATGAATATCCATTCTCTGGCCGGCGCCATCGGTATGGGGCTACCGATGGCGGTGGGCACCGCGATTGCCAATCCGCAACGGAAAGTGGTCGGCCTGGTCGGCGACGGCGGCCTGAGCCTCAACCTTGGCGAGCTGGCGACCCTGGCGCAGGAGAAGGCCAACGTGACGCTGTTGATTATGAACGATGGCGGCTACGGCGTGATGCGCGGTATTCAGGATAAGTACTTTGGCGGCCGCCAGTATTACAACGAGCTGCACACGCCGGACTTTACCCTGTTGGCGCAGGCGATTGGCCTGCAGGCGTGGAGCGTGGAACGCGCTGAGGATTTCCAGGCGGTGATGACCGAAGCGCTGGCGATGCCGGGGCCATCGGTGGTGGAAGTGAAAATGGGCCAGATTGGCGCGCTGCGCTTTGCCGGCCCGCCGCAGAAGACGCTGTATTAATATAACCCAGTGACCCCAACCCTCTCCCTTCCGGGGAGAGGGTACCGCACGGCACAGGGGGTTAATCAAGGCGCCGCACGGTTGCTCCCGCGCGCCGGGAGAGGGCCGGCTCACAGGAGAGGGTTCATTACACGGTTAAAACACGTTAAACGGATATTCGACGTAGAACCGCACTTCATTACCGCTGACGTTATAGTCGCTGGCGTTGCTGGAAACGCGCAGCACCGAATAGCGGAGTCTCAATTTCAAATCTTTCGCCATGCCGTTTTGCACCTGGTACTGCACCTGGTTGAACCATTCGTGTTCTTTACCGTTGCTGGTCTCGGCGGTTTTAATGTTATCGCCGCGAACGTAGGCGGTGGTCCAGCTCAGGCCCGGTACGCCCAGTCCGGCAAAATCCAGGCCATAGGAGGCCTGCCAGGAACGCTCATCCTCGCCGTTAAAATCGGACCAGTAGGAGTTAGCCAGCCAGATGGTGTTGCCGCCATCGCCAACGCCGCCCTGATTCTGATACCCGCCGTAGTGGTAGCCGGTGCTGCCGCTGCTTTGCTGGTAAGCGACCTTAAAAGTGTGAATATCCCAGATATAGCTGGCGGCCAGGCTCCAGATGCTGCTGCTGCGCCCGGTGTCATTGGCGTCGGCATACTCTTGATCTAAGCGCGAGTTATAGCCATTGAAGTCAACAATCAGCTGCTGGTCGGCGGCGAACGGCTGCTTGTAGTTCAGGCCGAGATACTGCTTATTCAGCACGTCCTCGACGTGCGAAGCGTAAAGCGCGCCGCTGAGCTGGTCGTTGAATTGATAGCTGGCGCCGCCAAAGGTCAGGCTCTTCAGGCCGCTATTGTGGCTGTCGTCGCTTTTGCGCTGCTGATCGGTGAGATAACCGGCGTTAATTTCCAGACCGTCGATTTCTCTTGAGGTCAGCATGGTACCGGTATAGCTCTCATACAGCAGCCGCGAGTCATCGGCGTAGACGATGGGCAGCATCGGGCGCTGGCTGCCGTAGCTGAGTACGGTATTCGAGAAGCGCATTTTAGCGGTAGCGCCAAATTTTGCTAAATCGGACTTCGCGCGGCCATCATCATCCTGGGCGAAAAAGTCGATCCCGCCCGCGCCGCTGCGGCCGCGGCCGCCGTCGAGGCGCACGGCGTACTGCGCAATGCCGTCAACGCCGAAGCCAACCGGCCCTTGAGTAAAGCCGGACTCGAAGGTAGCGATGATACCCTGACCCCATTCGGCTTTATCCGGCAAACCATCGCGATAATCGCGTTTGATATAAGCGTTACGTAAAAAGAGATCGAGGTGGCTGTCTTCAATAAAGCCCTGACTGGTAGATTGTTGGCTGGCGAAAGCCGGCGCGGCGGCAATAATGCCAAGTGCGAGTAATGGTAATTCTTTTTTCACTGAGGGCACTTCTCTGTCTGTCGATATATTCAAGGGAATCACTGCCAGTCAGATATTCTCCTGAAATAATGTCGAAAGCAATCATTGTGTGAGCAGTTATTGCAGCCGGAAACAGGCTGTATGGCGCATGAGCCGTGCGCCAGGTAGTAAGGGGTGGACTATTTATTATTCGGCTAAAGACGATTCTGGAAGCCAGATAGTGTGCGGCCTTTTTAATTTACCAAATAATATATTTCTGAATCGCCGGGCATAAAATAATTGGCTGTGATGCGCTGTGATAATAATTAACGGTTTGTGCGCTTAAATTATCAATTGATGCGGCTAAATATTTTTACGGGTATATAAAAAAGGGAGGCAATAATGCCTCCCGCTGCCGCTTATTTAATACCGTCGGCCTTCATGCGATCGCGAATATGCTGCGCGCGGGCTTCCGATGCCGGGTGATCGTCAAACATGGAGCTCTGACGGCCGGCTTCCAACTTGGCCAGTTTTTCGAAGCTGGTGGCCAGTCCCGATGGATTGATGCCGCGTTTACGCAGCAGGTCGTAAGAGTAGTCGTCCGCTTCCGACTCCTGGCGTTGGGAGAACTGCGAGTTCACCAGTTTTTCGCCGAGATCGCCCAGCTGCGACTGCGACAGGCTACCGACGATACCACCAGCGGAGGCCGCCGCCGCGCGCACGGCGTTGGTGCCCAGCGCGACCTGCATCCCTTTCTTCACGTGGCCCAACGCAACGTGGCCCATTTCGTGGCCGATAACCGCTTCTACTTCGTTATCGTTCATCAGGTCCATCAGGCCGCTGTATACGCGGATGCAGCCGTTGGCCATCGCGAAGGCGTTGACGTCTTTTGTTTCATAAACCTTGTAGTTGACCGGCTGACCGTTGATGTTATCGCCCAGCGCCGCGGCAATCTTGCTCAGGCGTTTGCTGTACTCGCTGCTGGCCGGAGAAATAGTGGCTTTGGCGTCCATCTCTTTACACGCCTGGTCACTTAAGGTTTTTACCTGTTCGTCGCTAAGAGAGTAGGCCTGGAATGCTTCCGCGCCCGAGCTCAGCAGGGCGTTGGAGTCCATGTTCTGACATCCGGTTAACGTTGCTGCGATCCCGAAGGCAAGAAGGGTTGAGCGAATTTTCATTTTTATCTTCCACAATCTTATGGTTTTTTATCTGAATAATGGGCGACGACGGACCCGCCTCGTCCTGTGCAAAGTATAAATAGTATCTCATGATCCGGGCGAGTGGATTCCGCGGCAGCACAACGTGTTCCAGAGATTTCTTAATGGGCAAAAGGATGCTCCATGTACATGCTTTGTCGCTTGGGTTACATTGTTCACACTTTTTTCCGGCGTAGCCCAAAACGCGCTCTCGTCAAGTCGTTAAGGGCATGGCCTTATAACATCCGAACTGGAGTCAAAATGTCCTCACGTAAAGAGCTTGCCAACGCTATTCGTGCGCTGAGCATGGACGCTGTACAGAAAGCCAAATCCGGCCACCCTGGCGCCCCGATGGGCATGGCTGACATTGCCGAAGTCCTGTGGCGTGATTTCCTGAACCATAACCCGCAGAACCCGTCCTGGGCCGATCGCGACCGCTTCGTGCTGTCCAACGGTCACGGCTCCATGCTGATTTACAGCCTGCTGCACCTCACCGGTTATGATCTGCCGATTGAAGAACTGAAAAACTTCCGTCAGCTGCACTCCAAGACTCCGGGCCACCCGGAAGTCGGCTACACCGCAGGCGTGGAAACCACCACCGGCCCGCTGGGTCAGGGGATCGCTAACGCAGTCGGTATGGCTATCGCGGAAAAAACGCTGGCGGCGCAGTTTAACCGTCCAGGGCACGACATCGTTGATCACTTCACCTACGCCTTCATGGGCGACGGCTGCATGATGGAAGGCATTTCTCACGAAGTGTGCTCCCTGGCCGGTACCCTGAAACTGGGTAAACTGGTGGCGTTCTATGATGACAACGGCATCTCCATCGATGGTCACGTTGAAGGCTGGTTCACCGACGATACCGCGAAACGCTTTGAAGCCTACGGCTGGCACGTGGTGCGCGGCGTTGACGGTCACGACGCTGACGCCATCAAACGCGCGGTAGAAGAAGCGCGCGCGGTCACCGACAAACCGTCCCTGCTGATGTGCAAAACCATCATCGGCTTCGGTTCGCCGAACAAAGCAGGCACTCATGATTCCCACGGCGCGCCGCTGGGCGACGCGGAAATCGCGCTGACCCGCGAAGCGCTGGGCTGGAAATACGGCCCGTTTGAAATCCCGTCTGACATCTATGCGCAGTGGGATGCGAAAGAAGCTGGCCAGGCGAAAGAAGCCGCGTGGAACGACAAGTTTGCCGCCTACGCCAAAGCCTTCCCGCAGGAAGCCGCCGAATTCACCCGCCGTATGAAAGGCGAAATGCCGTCTGACTTCGACGCCAAAGCTAACGAGTTCATCGCTAAGCTGCAGGCGAATCCGGCGAAGATCGCCAGCCGCAAAGCATCGCAGAACGCCATTGAAGCGTTTGGCCCGCTGCTGCCGGAATTCCTCGGCGGTTCTGCCGACCTGGCGCCGTCCAACCTGACCCTGTGGTCCGGCTCTAAGCCGATCAACGAAGACACCGCCGGTAACTACATCCATTACGGCGTACGTGAATTCGGTATGACCGCGATTGCCAACGGTATCTCGCTGCACGGCGGTTTCCTGCCGTACACCTCTACCTTCCTGATGTTCGTGGAATATGCGCGTAACGCGGTACGCATGGCGGCGCTGATGAAACAGCGTCAGGTGATGGTCTACACCCACGACTCCATCGGTCTGGGCGAAGATGGCCCGACTCACCAGCCGGTAGAGCAGGTGGCTTCCCTGCGCGTCACGCCGAACATGTCCACCTGGCGTCCGTGTGACCAGGTAGAATCCGCGATTGCGTGGAAATATGGCGTAGAGCGTCAGGACGGCCCGACCGCGCTGATCCTCTCCCGTCAGAATCTGGCGCAGCAGGAGCGTACCGCAGAGCAACTGGCAAACGTGGCCCGCGGCGGTTATGTGCTGAAAGATTGCGCCGGCCAGCCGGAACTGATCTTCATCGCCACCGGTTCAGAAGTGGAGCTGGCGGTTGCAGCGTGGGACAAACTGACCGCTGAAGGCGTGAAGGCGCGCGTGGTCTCCATGCCGTCCACCGATGCGTTCGACAAGCAGGATGCGGCCTATCGTGAATCCGTACTGCCGAAAGCCGTTTCTGCCCGCGTAGCGGTAGAAGCCGGTATCGCGGACTACTGGTTCAAATACGTTGGCCTGAACGGCGCCATCGTTGGCATGACCACCTTCGGTGAGTCTGCGCCGGCAGAGCAGCTGTTTGAAGAGTTCGGCTTCACCGTTGACAACGTTGTCGCCAAAGCGAAAGCACTGCTGTAATCGCTGGTACGGTGCGGGCTGATGCCCGCACCTCAACCCTCTCCTGTGGGAGAGGGTGCGAACACCAAAAACGGTAACCCCTGGGTTACCGTTTTGCTTTTATCTCGCCACCTGGCTTTTTGTAGGCGCTATTCCTCGAACATGTAACTATCCTGTAAATTATTCCAAAGAAAATGTGACGCAAGTCATATAGCTGGTTTATTGCTCTGGACAAACATTCCTTTTATTCCGACTTTGGCTTATTCTAGCTGAAGCGTTTCAGTCGTATAAATGTTCGACAATTAATCAATCAGTCGCAGTTTGCGACAGGTAAGGTTCCCCTAAAGGCGTTGCTGGATTACTCTGTCAGCCACCTCAAATCAGGGATAACCTTGCAGGAGACCTATGACCATACGCATCGCGATTAATGGCTTCGGTCGCATAGGACGCAACGTGGTTCGCGCTTTGTATGAATCCGGGCGTCGTGCGGAAATCACCGTGGTGGCGATCAATGAACTGGCGGATGCCGCAGGCATCGCGCATTTATTGAAGTACGACACCAGCCATGGCCGTTTTTCCTGGGAAGTTCGCCAGGAGCGGGAACAGCTGTATGTCGGCGATGACGTCATTCGTCTACTGCATGAGCCTTCTATCGCCGCGCTGCCCTGGCAGGAGCTGGCGGTAGATGTGGTGCTGGACTGTACCGGCGTATACGGTAGCCGTGAACATGGCGAAGCCCATCTTCAGGCTGGCGCGAAGAAAGTGCTCTTTTCACATCCTGGCGGCAACGATCTCGACGCAACGGTAGTCTTCGGCGTCAACCATGATGAACTGCGCGCGGAGCACCGCATTGTCTCCAACGCCTCCTGCACTACCAACTGCATTATTCCGGTCATTAAACTGCTAGATGATGCCTACGGCATTGAGTCAGGAACGGTCACGACAATCCACTCCGCGATGCACGACCAGCAGGTGATCGATGCCTATCACCCGGATCTGCGGCGCACCCGTGCGGCCAGCCAGTCAATTATTCCGGTTGATACTAAACTTGCGGCGGGGATCACCCGTATTTTCCCGCAGTTTAACGACCGTTTTGAGGCGATCGCGGTACGCGTACCGACGATTAACGTCACCGCAATAGACCTGAGCGTGACGGTGAAAAAACCGGTAAAGGCCTGTGAAGTCAACCAGTTGCTGCAAAAAGCAGCACAGGGAGCATTTCATGGTATAGTTGACTATACGGAATTACCGTTGGTCTCGACAGATTTTAACCACGACCCGCACAGCGCCATCGTCGATGGCACGCAAACCAGGGTCAGTGGCGCGCATCTGATCAAAACGTTGGTCTGGTGCGATAACGAATGGGGCTTTGCTAACCGGATGCTCGACACGACGTTAGCGATGGCCGCGCAAGGTTTCAGGTAAGGCGCTGCGGCGCTTGCAAAACTTTATCAAGAATCAACGAGAGGATTCACCATGTCTGTAATTAAGATGACCGATTTGGATCTGGCTGGTAAACGCGTTTTCATCCGTGCTGATCTGAACGTACCGTTTAAAGATGGCAAAGTGACCAGCGACGCGCGTATCCGCGCCTCCCTGCCGACCATCGAACTGGCGCTGAAACAGGGTGCTAAAGTAATGGTTACTTCTCACCTGGGTCGTCCGACCGAAGGCGAGTACAACGAAGAATTCTCTCTGTTGCCGGTTGTTAATTACCTGAAAGACAAACTGTCTAACCCGGTTCGTCTGGTTAAAGATTACCTGGATGGCGTTGACGTTGCTGCCGGTGAACTGGTGGTTCTGGAAAACGTTCGCTTCAACAAAGGCGAGAAAAAAGACGACGAAGAACTGTCTAAGAAATACGCTGCGCTGTGCGACGTATTCGTCATGGACGCTTTCGGTACCGCGCACCGCGCGCAGGCTTCCACCCACGGTATCGGTAAATTCGCCGATGTCGCTTGTGCAGGCCCGCTGCTGGCCGCTGAACTCGACGCGCTGGGTAAAGCGCTGAAAGAGCCGGCTCGTCCGATGGTTGCTATCGTTGGCGGTTCTAAAGTTTCCACCAAACTGACCGTTCTCGACTCTCTGTCCAAAATCTCTGACCAGCTGATCGTCGGCGGCGGTATCGCTAACACCTTCGTTGCCGCTCAAGGCCACAACGTCGGTAAATCCCTGTACGAAGCGGACCTGGTTGACGAAGCTAAGCGCCTGCTGAGCACTTGCGATATCCCGGTTCCGACTGACGTTCGCGTCGCTACCGAGTTCTCTGAAACCGCCACTGCGACCCTGAAATCCGTTAACGACATCAAAGATGACGAGCAGATTCTGGACCTCGGCGACGTTTCCGCACAGAAACTGGCTGAAATCCTGAAAAACGCCAAAACCATTCTGTGGAATGGCCCGGTTGGCGTATTCGAATTCCCGAACTTCCGTAAAGGTACTGAAATCGTCGCTAATGCTATCGCAGACAGCGAAGGCTTCTCTATCGCAGGCGGCGGTGACACCCTGGCGGCGATCGACCTGTTCGGCATCGCTGACAAAATCTCCTACATCTCCACTGGCGGCGGCGCATTCCTCGAATTCGTGGAAGGCAAAGTTCTGCCGGCAGTAGCAATGCTCGAAGAGCGCGCTAAGCAGTAATTTAGTTCAGGCGGGGAAACCCGCCTGTTTTTCAGCGCGCTAACGTACAATTTTGTACAGCTCGCGAACCTTCTTCAACGGTCGAAGATACAGATACAGGACTAAGTAACATGTCTAAAATTTTTGATTTCGTAAAACCGGGCGTCATCACTGGCGACGACGTTCAGAAAGTGTTCCAGGTAGCTAAAGAAAACAACTTTGCTCTGCCAGCGGTAAACTGCGTGGGTACTGATTCCATCAACGCCGTTCTGGAAGCTGCTGCGAAAGTTCGTTCTCCGGTTATCGTACAGTTCTCTAACGGCGGCGCTGCGTTCATCGCGGGCAAAGGCGTGAAAACTGACGTTCCGCAGGGCGCTGCTATCCTCGGCGCTATCTCTGGTGCGCATCACGTTCACCAGATGGCTGAACACTACGGCGTGCCGGTTATTCTGCACACTGACCACTGCGCGAAGAAACTGCTGCCGTGGATCGACGGTCTGCTGG
>OGZV01002858.1_pt1 | contig 12767 bp, 8 predicted proteins | sample 1576861 | NCBI WGS metagenome assembly OGZV01 (sample SAMEA3541501, study PRJEB24748) | human gut metagenome | biome: human gut; feature: human-associated habitat; material: faeces | place: China | collected 2012
TATATAATTGGTATTCATAACAGCATTATAAAAACAATGTGGATTTTTAACAAACCCTTGGCATTCAAATTTGTTCTCAATACAAAAGTATAATATTCATTCGAGAATGAAGGTATTTTTATGAATTTTCATCACTAACTATTTTAACCTAACACCAAAAAGCAATGAAAAGAAGTATATTTTTATCGATTATTTTGAGTTTGTTTCTGGTCGCCTGCATTCCACAGGCAATGGCACAAAAGCAGAGCCGCCTGGAAAAGCTGCTAAGGTATCTGAACGATAATGACGCCGACAAATGGCAGAAAAACCGTGATAAGATAGATGACGAGACACAAACCTATTATGCCGAGGAACTGGCATTATTGGATGTGCTCAACGGATTGTGGAACGAGCAAAGCGAACAGGCTGCCACCAACTATTTCGGATGCTACGAAAGGGCAACGAAAGCTTATTTTCCCAATATCTGTGAAGAAGAGAAAATACAACTTTCCAACGTACAAAACAAAGCAGAACTGGCCGTTATCTCCATTCTGGATGCTTCGAAAGATCAAATTCCTTTTAGCAAGACGTTGATGGACAGTATCCAGTCAAGCGGTTATCCGGGAGATTCTGCCATCTTGTGCATATCTTCTTTTTTCTTTACAGATGCTCCTGTATTGTTGGAAGCGTCAAGAAGTTCTTTTGCAAGACGTTCTTCCATTGTTCTTTCTCCTCTTTTACGTGAGAAAGTTGTGATCCAACGAAGCGCTAATGCCTGTCTTCTATCTGGTCTAACGTCGATAGGCACCTGATATGTTGCTCCACCGATACGTCTAGCTTTTACTTCAAGAACTGGCATGATGTTGTTCATAGCTTCTTCGAATACTTCTAAAGCTGGTTTTCCAGCTTCTTCTTCGATACGGGCAAATGCTCCGTATACGATTTTCTGAGCAACTCCTTTTTTACCATCTAACATAATGTTGTTGATTAATTTTGTCACAACCTTATTGTTGTAAATAGGATCTGCTAATACGTCTCTTTTCGCAATATGTCCTTTACGTGGCACGGTTCTTCCCTCCTTAATAATCATTAATTCATCGGTACTCATACTTAGTTATTGCATGTTCGTGCAGGACTTTTATATCTCCTGTAACCTTTGTAGGAAACAATAAAGTTCCGGCACAACTATACAAGGTAGCGTTTAATTACGCTGCTTTGTACCAATTTAGTTTTGTTTTATTTTTTCTTAGGTCTTTTAGCTCCATATTTGGAACGAGCCTGCATTCTGTTAGCTACACCTGCTGTATCAAGTGTACCTCTAACGATATGGTAACGAGTACCTGGTAAGTCCTTAACACGACCACCACGAATCAGAACAACACTATGTTCCTGTAAGTTATGTCCTTCACCTGGGATATAACTTGTTACTTCGATTCCGTTAGAAAGACGAACTCTGGCGATCTTACGTAAAGCAGAGTTAGGCTTTTTAGGAGTTGCAGTTTTAACAGCTGTACATACACCTCTCTTCTGTGGTGAGCTTGTGTCTGTAGCTTTCTTCTTTAAAGAGTTAAATCCTTTCTGAAGTGCTGGTGCTGTAGATTTCTTTACAGATGTTTTTCTCCCTTTTCTAACTAATTGGTTAAAAGTTGGCATTGATTTCACCTCCATACATGTTTTCTACTGTGGTTACTTAAATTCACCTTGTGACTATACATGCACTTCTTGGTTTTGCTCCCCAAAAAGGCATGCTAGGCTATTATAAAATGCCTGCATGCCTTTGTCAAGACCTTTTCCCAAGATTTTTATTAATTTCTATATATTTTTATCTTTTTAGAAATCTCATTCTATGGATCTTATTCGAAATCTTTTCTTATCCCACTGTCTTCAGAAATGCTTTCTCGTCACATCTCTGATATCGACCCTGACAGCTTCTATTCTGATTTCTTTTCTTGATCTCAATGTTTCGATTTCTTTGTTATATGGCTTCTTTACGCCATTTTCTTAATATATAAAAATCAATCTCTTATTCTTGAGAAAATATTCAGTTAATAAGTTCCAAATTATTTTGTTAACGGGTTACACTTTGCTTTAGTTACCAGTTACAATTTTTTTAAATGCTCCACCGGTCAGCTGATCGAATGTCGATTGATCTCTTATCTGAATCTTTCTTGTTTGGATTCCTCGTCTCTTGGAATCTTTCTTGTTTGGATTCTTTTTCTTTGATCATCTTCTGATCTTATCTTAAGATCTTGTTCATTCTCTCTATTCTTCGTATTATCTTTATGAGGTTGACTCCTTTACCGTTCTATCCGCTTCTAGGACTCTTATGTTCTCTCCCGAGATCATAATATCCTGTTGAGTCAGTCTCATGATTCCCAATCATCTTAATACTTCTGATCCATCAGCTGCCGGTTTTAAAGGTCTTTCCGTTAGCCTTATGGAGCAACTTGGGCGATTCTCCTTTCTTTTAAAACTTATCTTTTATTTGTTGATTTTATTATATCAATATCTGTTTACTTTGTCAATTAAATAGTTTTTTCAGATTTCTTAAGAATTTTACATACAATAAACAGATTATAGTTTGATAGACTGAAGTTGGTGGAATATTATAAAAATGGTTATCTGTCTGCGACGCGCTTTCGCTCGACTCACACGTAACTGTACTAAGCTCCTGAATGGTCATCCGACCATCCACTCGCTAAGTGCAGACGTGTTCCTACGGTCGCCAACAGATAACCATTTTTATAATATTCAATAATTTCAGTTATCGAAACCACTATGAGATATGTATGTTGAACGGTATTGGCTTGCACTCTTGGTATCGATAAATGAAGATAAAATATTTTACGTATGCACCAAATACTGTAATTGTCCACACTATAGTCTTCTGGTATATGATAAAAAACCACAAACGCAGCATTGGCATTTTGCCATATTTTGAATAAATTCGCAGCCCAATTGGACGATTGTCTGAGCTTCAGAGACTCTTGTCTTAGATAAACTTCAGAGCGAGTTATCGTAGGAAATTGGGCGGATAAGCGATTTGTTCAAAATATGAGCAAAAATTCCACCGCTGCGTTTGTGGTTTTTTATTTATTTTTTATCATATACTCAAAGCCTACAGTTAGCCAACTACAAATTCAAATTATTCTTCAATATCAAATTCTTCATCCTCGAAATCGATTTCATCTCCGATCGTGAAATCATTTTCATCTGTGCTGATCTTGACATCTCTGTAACGTCTCATACCTGTTCCGGCTGGGATCAATTTACCAAGGATTACGTTTTCTTTTAATCCTACTAATGGATCGACTTTTCCTTTGATTGCTGCATCTGTAAGAACTTTTGTTGTCTCCTGGAAAGAAGCTGCTGATAAGAAGGAATCTGTTGCCAAAGATGCTTTTGTGATACCAAGCATGATCTGATCTGCTGTTGCCGTCTGAAGACCCTGTTCTTCCATCTCTTTGTTTCTCTTCTCAAGTTCTAATACATCAACCATTGCTCCTGGTAAGTATCCTGTGTCTCCACCGTCTTCGATACGTACTTTCTTAAGCATCTGACGTACGATAACCTCAACGTGCTTGTCGTTGATATCTACACCCTGTAAACGGTATACTCTCTGTACTTCACGGATCATGTAATCCTGTACTGCACGGATTCCCTTGATTCTTAATAAATCGTGAGGGTTGATAGAACCTTCTGTAAGTTCATCTCCGGCTTCAAGGATCTGTCCTTCCTGTACTTTCAGACGAGATCCGTAAGGGATCAGATATGTCTTCACATCGCCAGTTTCTCTGTTTGTGATGATAACTTCACGTTTCTTCTTTGTATCTTTTAACTGCACTTCTCCACCAAATTCTGCGATGATCGCAAGTCCTTTTGGTTTACGTGCTTCAAATAACTCTTCGACACGAGGAAGACCCTGTGTGATATCATCACCGGCTACTCCACCGGCATGGAATGTTCTCATTGTAAGCTGTGTACCTGGCTCACCGATTGACTGTGCTGCGATGATTCCGACAGCTTCTCCAACCTGTACGGCCTGACCTGTTGCCATGTTGGATCCATAACACTTCGCACAAGCTCCAACTCCGGATTTACATGTTAACATCGTACGGATCTTAACAGATGTATATCCTGCATCACAAACGGCTTTCGCACGTTTTGGTGTGATCATGTGGTTTGCTTTTACAATGACTTCACCAGTTTCTTTATTCACAAGCTCTTCTGCTGCGTATCTTCCTGTGATACGTTCTTCTAAGCTTTCGATAACTTCCTGTCCATCCATGAATGCTTCTACATACATTCCTGGAATTTCCTCTCCAGTACCTTCACAGCAATCCTGTTCACGAATGATCAGATCCTGTGATACGTCTACCAGACGACGTGTTAAGTATCCTGAATCGGCTGTACGAAGGGCTGTATCGGACAGACCTTTACGAGCTCCATGCGCTGAAATGAAGTATTCCAGTACGTCAAGACCTTCACGGAAGTTAGACTTGATCGGTAATTCGATCGTACGTCCTGATGTATCGGCCATCAGTCCACGCATACCTGCTAACTGTTTGATCTGCTGGTTAGAACCACGGGCTCCGGAATCGGCCATCATGAAGATGTTATTTAATCGGTCTAATCCTGTGATCAGTTTATCTGTTAAAACGTCATCGGCGTCGAACCATGTCTTAACAACCGCTTTATAACGTTCTTCTTCTGTCATCAGACCACGTTTATACTGTTCTGTAATGAATTCTACCTGTTTCTGTGCATCTCCTAAAATCTGAGGTTTCTCAGGTGGCACTGTCATATCGGAAATGGATACTGTTAAGGCTCCTCTTGTAGAGAATTTGTATCCGATCGCTTTGATATCATCTAAGACTTCTGCAGTCTTTGTTGCTCCATGAATGTTGATACATTTATCAAGGATCTGTTTTAACTGTTTCTTTCCTACGTGGAAATCAATCTCATATGCTAAAGCATTCTCTGGTTTGCTTCTGTCTACAAATCCTAAATCCTGTAAGATGATCTCATTAAACAGGATACGTCCAAGTGTACAATCTACAACCTGAGAAATAGGATTTCCGTCTTTGTCTACACCCGTACGTCTTACTTTGATCTTAGAATGAAGTGTGATCACCTTATTTTCATAAGCTAAGTATGCTTCGTTCTCAGATTTGAAGTATTTACCTTCACCTTTGTCTCCATCTTTCTCTAATGTCAGATAGTAGATACCAAGTACCATATCCTGAGAAGGAACAGCTACTGGACCACCATCAGATGGTTTTAACAGGTTGTTTGGTGATAACAGAAGGAATCTACACTCTGCCTGTGCTTCCACAGATAATGGAAGATGGACAGCCATCTGGTCACCGTCGAAATCGGCATTGTATGCTGTACATACCAGTGGATGCAGACGGATCGCTTTACCTTCTACCAGGATAGGCTCAAACGCCTGAATTCCCAGTCTATGCAGTGTCGGTGCACGGTTTAACATAACCGGATGTTCTTTAATGACGTCTTCTAAGACATCCCATACTTCTGGCTGAAGTTTTTCAACCATTTTCTTTGCTGATTTAATGTTGTGAGCTAATTTGCGCTCTACTAATTCTTTCATAACGAATGGCTTGAATAATTCGATCGCCATTTCTTTTGGAAGACCACACTGGAAGATCTTTAAGTCTGGTCCTACTACGATAACGGATCGTCCAGAGTAGTCTACACGTTTTCCTAACAGGTTCTGACGGAAACGTCCCTGTTTACCTTTTAACATGTCTGATAATGATTTTAATGCACGGTTTCCTGGTCCTGTAACTGGACGTCCACGTCTACCATTATCGATCAGGGCATCAACTGCTTCCTGTAACATTCTCTTTTCGTTTCTTACGATGATATCTGGCGCCCCAAGTTCTAATAATCTCTTCAGACGGTTATTTCTGTTGATGATACGTCTGTAAAGGTCATTTAAGTCAGATGTAGCAAAACGTCCACCATCTAACTGAACCATTGGACGGATATCTGGAGGGATGACTGGAACTGCATCCAGGATCATCCATTCTGGTTTATTCTCTGAGTTGCAGAATGCTTCTACAACTTCCAGTCTCTTAACGATTCTGGCTCTCTTCTGACCTGTAGCAGTTTTGAACTCATCCTGTAAGGATTTTGCTTCTGCTTCCAGATCAATGGCCTGAAGCAGTTCTTTCACTGCTTCAGCACCCATTCCTACGCGGAATGTATCTCCGTATTTTTCATACGCTTCTCTATATTCTTTTTCAGTTAATACCTGTTTATATGCAAGATCTGTATCTCCAGCATCTAAAACGATATAGCATGCGAAATATAAAACCTTTTCCAGTGTTCTTGGTGAAATATCAAGAATCAGACCCATACGGCTAGGAATTCCTTTAAAATACCAGATATGAGATACTGGAGCTGCTAATTCGATATGTCCCATTCTTTCACGACGGACACTTGCTTTTGTCACTTCAACACCGCATCGGTCGCAGACAACACCTTTATAGCGAACTTTTTTGTACTTTCCGCAGTGACACTCCCAGTCCTTTGTAGGCCCGAAGATCTTCTCACAGAAAAGCCCGTCTTTTTCAGGTTTTAATGTTCGATAGTTGATCGTCTCAGGTTTCTTTACTTCTCCTCTAGACCACTCACGGATCTTTTCTGGAGAAGCCAACCCGATCTTAATTGCATCAAATGAAATTTTATTGCTTTGATATTCATTGCTTGATTCCATCATTTAAGGCTGCTCCTTCCTAAATTGCTCGCCAATCTACATGATTGTGTTATCTTCACCTTCTGATAAGTCTCCGTGTTTATATCCTAAAGCACCGAGTTCAGATTCGCTTTCTTCATAATTGTTGAAGACACCGTCTCCTTCGATCATTGGTGCAAGATCCTGATTTGCATCTCCACCATCAACATCTTCTCTTAATTCAACTTCTTCAGCGTTCTCGTCAAGAATTTTAACATCTAATGCCAGTGACTGGAATTCTTTTAATAATACTTTGAAAGATTCTGGAACACCTGGTTCAGGGATGTTATCACCTTTGATGATCGCTTCGTATGCTTTCACACGACCTACAACGTCATCGGACTTGAATGTCAGGATCTCCTGAAGTGTGTATGCTGCACCATAAGCTTCCAGTGCCCATACCTCCATCTCTCCGAAACGCTGTCCACCGAACTGAGCTTTACCACCCAGTGGCTGCTGAGTTACTAATGAGTAAGGACCAGTAGAACGTGCATGGATCTTGTCATCTACCAGATGATGCAGTTTCAGGTAATGCATGAATCCGATTGTTACAGGGCTGTCAAATTCTTCTCCTGTACGACCGTCTCTTAATCTTACTTTACCAGTTGTATCAATTGGTACACCCTGCCATTCTTTTCTATGGTCTCTGTTTTCATATAAGTAATCCATTACATCATCGTTAACTTTATCACGCCATTTCGCGTCAAATTCTTCCCATGATGTATTGGCATAGTCATTTGCCATTCTTAATGTATCTGCGATATCGTTCTCGTCTGCACCATTGAATACTGGTGTAGCAACATTAAATCCAAGAACTTTTGCTGCTAAGGACAGATGGATCTCTAACACCTGTCCGATATTCATACGTGAAGGCACACCTAATGGGTTCAGTACGATATCTAATGGACGTCCGTTTGGTAAGTATGGCATATCTTCTACTGGCAGAATACGGGAAATTACACCCTTGTTACCATGTCGACCAGCCATCTTATCTCCTACAGAAATCTTTCTCTTCTGAGCAATGTATACACGAACGCTCTTGTTTACTCCAGGAGGAAGTTCGTCTCCATTCTCTCTTGTGAAGATCTTCGTATCCATAACAACTCCGTAAGCACCATGTGGCACTCTTAAAGATGTATCACGGACTTCTCTTGCTTTCTCACCGAAGATCGCACGTAACAGTCTCTCTTCAGCTGTTAATTCTGTTTCTCCCTTAGGAGTAACTTTTCCTACCAGGATGTCACCGGCACGTACTTCTGCACCGATACGGATGATACCGTTATCATCTAAGTCTTTTAAGACATCTTCACTTAATCCTGCAAGATCTCTTGTGATCTCTTCCTGACCAAGCTTAGTATCTCTGGCTTCTGCTTCATATTCTTCGATATGAACAGATGTGTAAACGTCATCCTGTACCAGACGCTCACTTAACAGTACCGCATCCTCGTAGTTATATCCTTCCCATGTCATGAAACCGATCAATGGGTTCTTACCAAGAGCCATCTCTCCGTTGCTTGTTGAAGCACCGTCTGCTAAGATGTCTCCCTTTTCTACTCTGTCTCCTACAAATACGATTGGACGCTGATTCATACAGTTACCCTGGTTGCTTCGTGCAAACTTGATAACATTGTACTCATCTCTCTGACCGTCATCATTACGAACTACGATCTTTGTACTTGTAGATCTTTCTACGACTCCGCCATTTCTTGCTGTGATGCAGACTCCAGAGTCATATGCAGCCTTGGATTCCATACCTGTTCCAACAACAGGAGCTTCTGTAGAAAGAAGTGGTACTGCCTGACGCTGCATGTTGGATCCCATCAGCGCACGGTTGGCATCATCGTTCTCCAGGAAAGGAATCATGGATGTAGCTACTGAGAATACCATCTTTGGAGATACGTCCATTAAGTCAAGGTTTACTTTATCAAATTCTGATGTATCCTCGCGGAAACGTCCGGATACATGAGTATTTACGAAATGTCCATCTTCATCAACAGGTTCGTTCGCCTGTGCTACTACATAATTATCTTCTTCATCAGCTGTTAAATAAACAACTTTGTCTGTAACAACTGGATTCTCAGGATCTGATTTATCCAGTACACGATATGGAGCTTCGATAAATCCATACTCGTTAATTCTCGCATAAGTAGCAAGAGAGTTGATCAGACCGATGTTAGGTCCTTCAGGTGTCTCGATCGGACACATTCTTCCGTAATGTGTGTAATGTACGTCACGGACTTCGAATCCGGCACGGTCACGAGACAGACCACCTGGTCCTAATGCAGATAAACGTCTCTTATGTGTTAACTCAGACAGTGGGTTGTTGTGGTCCATGAACTGAGATAACTGAGAACTTCCAAAGAACTCTTTCACTGCTGCTGTTACTGGTTTGATATTGATCAATGACTGTGGTGAGATAGATTCAATATCCTGAGTTGTCATTCTTTCACGAACAACTCTTTCCAATCTTGAAAGACCGATACGATACTGGTTCTGAAGCAGTTCACCTACAGCACGGATACGACGGTTTCCTAAGTGGTCAATATCATCATCATGTCCAATTCCATACTCTAAATGGATATTGTAGTTGATGGATGCTAAGATATCTTCTTTTGTAATATGTTTTGGAATCAATTCATGAATATTCTTCTTCAGAGCTTCTTTTAATTCTTCTCCTTCATATCCTTCTTCTAAGATCTTCTCTAATACAGGATAGAAAACATCTTCATGAACACCAATCTCTTCTGGATTGAAATCTACATATTCAGCAAGATTTACTTCCATGTTGGAAAGTATTTTTGTAGCACCTTCTTCTGTCTGGATCATAACACTTGCTACGGCTGCGTTCTGAATCTTATCTGCAAGTTCCATGTCCACATTCGTTCCAGCTTCTGCTAATACTTCTCCAGTTGTTGGATCTAAAACATCTTCTGCTAAGATAAATCCACTGATACGATTTCTTAATGCTAATTTTTTATTGAATTTGTAACGTCCAACTTTCGCAAGATCATATCTTCTTGGATCGAAGAACATGCTGTTGATCAAGCTTTCCGCACTATCTACAGATAATGGTTCTCCCGGACGAATCTTCTTATATAATTCTAACAGACCATCTTCATAGTTATCAGATGGGTCTTTTTCAATACTTGCAAGGATCTTTGGTTCTTCACCAAATAATTCTTTGATCTCTGCGTTTGTTCCGATACCTAATGCACGGATCAAAACTGTGATAGGCACTTTTCTTGTACGGTCTACACGTACATTGAATACATCATTGGAATCTGTTTCATATTCAAGCCAGGCACCACGGTTTGGAATAACTGTGGAAGAGTATAACTCTTTACCAATCTTGTCATGAGCAATTCCATAATAAATTCCAGGGGAACGCACTAACTGACTGACGATAACACGTTCAGCTCCGTTGATGATAAATGTTCCTGTTGCTGTCATTAAAGGAAGATCGCCCATAAAAATCTCATGCTGCTTGATTTCATCAGTCTCTTTATTATGAAGTCTTACTTTCACTTTTAAAGGTGCAGCGTATGTTGCATCTCTTTCTTTACATTCTTCAATTGAATATTTGACGTCATCTTTACATAATTGATAGTCAACAAATTCCAAGCTTAACTGATCGCTGTAATCTTCGATTGGGGAGATATCTTCAAATACCTCTGCTAATCCTTCTCTTAAAAACCAATCATAGGAATCCTTTTGAATTTCGATCAGATTTGGTACTTCAAGGACGTCATCCTGTCTGGCATAGCTGATTCGCATCCCTGTACCTGATTTTATTGGCTGTATTCTGTTCTTTTCCATGGACGTTTTTCACCTCTTGATCTAAACCTGGTTTATATACTACATCAACTGTAAGAAACCCTCTATCTTACTATATCTTTCTTACAATCTTATTCTTAATTTTACATAGAGTGTGGGCAGACAAACCCACATTAAGACATTTTCTTATATTACCACATAGAATTTATCATGTCAATAACTATTTTTAAATACATGAAAAAAGCCCCTGAAAATGTTTCTCATCTGCCTTTTTCATTAAATTCTTCACTTCTTTTCACTCTTATCTTGTAATAAAAAGATTTTGTATGTTACACTAGTCATAAACAAAGGCGTTGTAAACAGATATATGTTTATAGCGCCTTTTGCATTTATTAAGAAAGGAAATCTTAACGTGGGAATCACTTTAAAACACAACAAACTACTTTTGGCCGCCCCATGTACTGCATTTATTGCTGGGTTGATCTGGGATAAAGTATCCTCAAGAGTTGCCGTTGCATCTATCTTTATCAGTATGATCTGTGGACTCATTGCTTACTTTATGATTCCTGATGATAATATTAACTATTTTGTAGGTAATGTATTTTCTCTTTGTGTTCCGATTGTTGTTATCATGATCGGCTCTCTATTCGAGAAAGAACATTTTGATTTTGAACAATTAAATTATTTATTCTAATTGTCTATGTATGGTTTGCCATTGGAATTGCAGTGATCAGTGTATTTGCAATTCGAGAATTGTTTAGCTGGTTCAAGGTTCCAAACGAGCATATATCACAAAGCATTCAGAAAGGACCGAGAAAAAATTATGAAATGTAATGTTGTTTGTATACAAACTTATCCAAAAATGAATCAGAAAGAGGAAAATCTTTTTCATATGGAAACGCTTCTTCGCAAAGCTATGGAATCTCATCCAGATACTCAACTCATTATTTTCCCTGAGCTTGCTGTTACTGGTTATCAATGTGGTAAAAATTTTAAAGACTTGGCAGAAACTGCCACGATCAACTCTACATCCGTAAAAAAGATGAGTGCCTTAGCTAAGGAATTTCATGTTCATATCGTCTATGGAATGGCTGAAAAAGAAGAAGATATCCTTTATAATTCTCAGTTTTTCATTGATGACACTGGTGTTCTTCTTGGAACTTATCGCAAAGTTCATTTATTTGATTCCGAGAAAAATTATTTTACACCCGGAGATCAATTTAAAGTATTTAATACAAAGATTGGTCGTATCGGCTTGTTTATCTGTTATGACGCATTCTTTCCAGAAGCTGCCAGAAGTCTTGCTATTCAAGGAGTGGATCTCTTAGTTAATAGTACAAACTGGGAGAAACCTTATGACTACGATATAGCAAAACAAATGAAGCATGACTATTATACAATGTTGACGGAACGTCGTCCAGATGTTTATATTGCATGAATGAATATTGTGTCCTATCTTCTCTTTTTACGAGAAAGTTTTTATAAAAAAATAGACAGTGCTCTTTTTCATAAGAACGCTGTCTATTTTTTATTTTACTTATTTTTCCATAATATATTCTATAAGTTTATCTGAAAATTCCTTCACCACTGTATCTGCCTGATGGAGATCTTGTTTGATCGCTCCTTCTGGTGCATATCCAATGCATTTCATTTTGGCAGATTTGGCTGCCTTTACTCCTGCTTCGGAATCTTCGACCACGATACAGTTTGCCGCCTTCTGTCCAATTGCCTCAGCCGCCTTTTGAAAGATTTCTGGATCCGGCTTTCCGTTTTCACATTCGGAACCGCTTATAAATGCTTCAAAGCAGTCTGTAATTCCAAACGTATTCATATTTGTCATGATATCTTCTTTCAATGAAGACGATGCTACTGCCAGATGAAATCCTTTTTCCTTTAATGTACGGATCAGATCAACAACCCCCGGCATCGGCTTTAGTCCTTCCTGGTCGATCAACTCTTTTCTGGTTTTGACCCACTGATCTATATAATATAGAACTTCTTTATCAAGACTTTCAAATTCTTTCTTCATCTCTGTCCACATATATTCATGTGTTGTACCCAAGAACTTATCATGGTAATGCCAGTCAACTTCAATACCTGCTCGTTTTAAGATGAGATGTTTTGCTTTGACATTAAAATATTCTGAATCAGCGATCACACCGTCCATATCAAAAATCACTGCTGTAATCATACTTTCCATTACTGAAAACTTATAAAAAGTTATAAACCTTTATGTTTCATTCCTACTTCAACG
>OGZV01002861.1_pt1 | contig 12760 bp, 10 predicted proteins | sample 1576861 | NCBI WGS metagenome assembly OGZV01 (sample SAMEA3541501, study PRJEB24748) | human gut metagenome | biome: human gut; feature: human-associated habitat; material: faeces | place: China | collected 2012
ACCATGGCAGGACAAATGTCCCTGTTTGATATGGTTGCACCGGAGGAGAAGAAACAGTTTGAGATCCGTCTGCCAAATTGTGGAGAGTTTACGAAGGAAGAACTGCTTGCCATGGAAAAAGAAGTGCTTGGTATCTATGTCAGTGGACATCCGCTTGAGGCGTATGAGGAGAAGTGGAAGAAATCCATTTCTGCGACAACGGCGGACTTTCAGCTGGATGAAGAGACCGGTCACACAAAAGTGCATGATGGAGCGAAAGAAATTATTGGTGGAATGATCACGGAGAAGACCATAAAGCATACAAAGACGAATCAGATGATGGCCTTTATCACGATAGAAGACCTTTTGGGAACAGTGGAGGTTGTTGTGTTCCCGCGAGATTATGAGAAGAATAGAGATTATCTGGAAGCAGACAGTAAGGTATTTGTTCGCGGAAGAGTTTCGGAAGAAGATGATAAGCCGAGCAAGCTGATCTGCGAAAAAATCATTCCGTTTGAGCAGACAAAGAAAGAGCTATGGATTCAGTTCCCGGATAAAGAAACGTTCTTAGATCAGGAGCAGATCGTCTATGGCTATCTGGCGGATTCTGATGGAAATGATGAAGTTGTAATCTATTGTGCAAAGGAACGTGTGGTGAAAAGACTGCCGAAAAATAGGAATATCGGTATAAATGAACAAATTTTAAGCAGATTGATGAATCATTTTGGAGAGAAGCGAGTAAAAGTAGTGGAAAAACCTATTGAAAACATATTCTAAATAAGGTAGAATATTGGCGGAGTTGATAAAAAATTGACAATGATTGGTTTTGGCAGTAATCAGACATTTCAGAGAAAGGGTGGACTAAAACATGGCAGAAAATAAAAAAGTCGACAAGGAAAAATATCTTGATGAAATCGAAGACAGCATCCGTACAATCGGTATCCTGACAAGTGGAGGAGATGCTCCGGGAATGAACGCAGCAATCCGTGCGGTAGTAAGACGTGCACTTGCAAAAGGACTTAAAGTCCGCGGAATCCGCAGAGGTTATCATGGACTTCTGAAGGAAGAAATCATTGATATGTCAGCGCGTGACGTGTCTGATATCATTGAGCGTGGAGGTACAGTTCTTCAGACAGCCCGTTGTAAGACAATGCGTACAGAAGAAGGTCAGCAGAAGGCAGCTGCAATCTGTAAGAAGTACGGAATCGATGGACTGGTAGTAATCGGTGGAGACGGATCTTTCGCAGGAGCTCAGAAACTGGCAAACCTTGGTGTAAATACAATTGGCATTCCAGGAACAATCGACCTTGATATTGCATGTACAGACTACACAATCGGATTTGACACAGCTGTTAACACAGCGATGGAAGCAATTGATAAGGTTCGTGATACTTCAACATCTCATGAAAGATGTAGTATCATCGAGGTTATGGGACGTGACGCAGGATATCTTGCACTGTGGTGTGGTATTGCTAACGGAGCTGAGAAGATTCTTATGCCTGAGGAAAAAGATTATGATGAGCAGGCATTGATCGAAGATATTCTTGCAAATAAGAAACGTGGTAAAAAGAACTACATCATCATCAACGCAGAGGGTGTTGGAGATTCTATCAATATGGCAAAGAGAATCGAGGAAGCTACAGGAATTGAGACAAGAGCAACAATTCTTGGACACATGCAGCGTGGTGGAAGCCCGACATGTAAAGACAGAGTATATGCTTCTACAATGGGAGCTATAGCAGTTGATCTTCTTTGCAAAGGAAAGACAAACCGTGTCGTAGGATATAAGAACGGACAGTTTATTGATTTTGATATTGAAGAAGCACTTGCTATGAAGAAGACAATTCCTGCATATCAGTATGATGTAGCTAAGACTCTTGCTCTGTAAAAATGTGAAATAGCATTGCAAATATCACTTTGAGTTATTATAATAGAATAGCAATGGTTACCAGATGACTGGTAATGAAATATAACATTCAGCCATGCAGCCTTTGTAAGAAGGTTACATGGCTGAATTGTGTATCTGCGATAAGATAAAAATAACTGATAAGGATAGATTAAGGGGAGAACTTTGACGGACATGAAGAATAAAAAGATGGCACCGATCGGGGTGTTTGATTCAGGAGTCGGAGGACTGACGGTAGCGAGGGAGATATCAAGACAATTGCCGTATGAGAACATTGTTTATTTTGGGGATACGGCGCGTGTTCCATATGGAAGTAAATCACAGAATACGATCATTCGTTTTTCAGAACAGATTATCCGTTTCCTGAGGACGAAACAGGTGAAAGCAATTGTGATCGCATGTAATACAGCGAGTGCACTTGCTTTGGATGCAGTGAAGGATGAGTTTGATCTTCCGATTATAGGAGTAGTCATTCCGGGAGCGAGAGCAGCAGTAGAAGCTACAACGAATGGGAAAGTCGGTGTGGTAGGTACTGAAGCAACGGTTCAGAGTGGAATGTATACGAAAGTGATTCAGGGAATGAATCCTAAGATTGAAGTGATTGAGAAAGCATGTCCACTTTTTGTGCCACTGGTTGAGGAAGGGTTCAAAGAACATATTGTGACAAAACAGATCATAGAATATTATCTTGAATCCATGCGTAATACAGATATTGATGCGATGATCCTTGGATGTACGCATTATCCGCTTCTGAGATCCAAGATCAGAGAATATATGGGTGACAGGATCCAGATCGTGAATCCGGCATATGAGACAGCGATGGATCTGAAACGATTGTTGGAAGAGAAAGAGATGGCAAATGATGAAACGACAGAACACCATAGTGAGTATTCTTTCTATGTCAGTGATGCAGCTGAGAAGTTCAGAAAGTTTGCGAATACTGTGATGCCTTTTGATGTTCCGACAACAAATGTAGTAAATATTGAAGAGTATTAATTAGTGATTCTGAATCAGGAAAGTTATTTCGTGCTTGTACGTTGGTTGCGGAAAGACTGACGGAATGAAATCTTCCTGATTCTTTTCTATGGAGAATTCATTTATGACAAAAGACGTACTGGTAAGCATTTCCGGAATGCATGAGGAGATTGTGGCAGTTGCACCGGAGATAGAGGAAGATGAGAACGAAGCGATTGAAGTTGTAACACCTGCAACATATTATTTGAAGAATGGAAAACATTATATTGTCTACGAGGAAGTTGTGGAAGGAACTTCCGGAGTGATCAAGAACAGAATTAAGATTAACGGAGAGGAATGTGTAGAGATCGTGAAAAGCGGTCTTTCAAACTCTCATATGATCTTTGAGAAAAATAAAAAGAATCAGACATTTTATAAGACGCCTTATGGACAGATGCTGATCGGAGTGAATACGAGACACCTTCAGGTTGATTTTGAAGAAGATAAGATAGCGGTTCAGATTGATTATGAATTGGACGTAAATCATGAACCGATGGCAGACTGTAAGATACGGATGAATATTGTTTCCAAGGACAGTGGAAAGTTTTCAGTGCTTAGTTAAGCTACAAGAACGCCGAGGCATTTTTGGATAAGCAGGCGGAAAAAATGAAAAAGATAAGAATGAGAGGATAAGATGATGGTAATAACACTGATCGAGAAAATATATTCGTTTTTATGGGGCGATCTGTTTCAGATACCGCTTCCAGGCGGCGGAAGTGTGGGAATATCACTTCTGATTATTCTGTTGATTCCAACAGGAATTTATTTCACAATCTGTACGAGATTTCTTCCAATCCGTCTTTTCCCGGAGATGGTAAGATCGTTGAATAGTAAAAAAGGGAAAGAGGATGGGCTGTCTAATTTTCAAACTCTGATTGTATCAACAGCAACCCGTGTGGGAATGGGGAATCTGGTAGGTGTTGTTGCAGCTATTTCAGCCGGTGGAGCTGGAGCAGTGTTCTGGATGTGGATCACGGCACTGATCGGTTCTTCCACAGCATTTGTTGAGGCAACACTTGCACAGCTTCATAAAGAAAAAGATCCGTTGTATGGAGGATACCGCGGAGGTCCGGCATATTATATCCATCACTACATGGAAGAACATCAGGGAAAGAAAAAGAGATATTCAGTGATCGCAGTATTGTTTGCAATTTCAGGATTAATCTGTTGGTGTGGTATTAGCCAGGTGATCAGTAATTCAGTGACGTCTTCGTTTGAAAATGCATTTTCTATCCCACCAATTTATACAACTGTGATTTTGGTAGTTCTGGCAGCAGCGATCGTGCTTCGAAAGAATGCAACAGTAAAGGTTCTGGATGTTATGGTTCCGATCATGGCAGTGTGTTATTTCCTGATCACAGTATTTTTAATCCTTACGAATCTGTCCAGCATACCGGGGGTGTTCTCACGTATTTTTGAGGAAGCATTTGGAATCCGCCAGGTGGCAGCAGGTGGTTTTGGAGCCGTTTTGATGAATGGAGTGAAGAGAGGATTGTTCTCAAATGAAGCCGGTTCCGGTTCAGCTCCATGTGCTGCTGCAGCAGCAGATTGTCACAGACCGGCACAGGCAGGATTAGTTCAGGCTCTTGGCGTATTTGTGGATACCATCATCATTTGTACATGTACAGCAATGATTATGCTTCTGGCTCCGCAGGAGTTGACAGAAGGATTGACAGGAATGGAATTGCTTCAAACAGCGATGGGATATCATATGGGACGATTTGGAGTTATATTTATCGCAGTTACATTATTTTTATTTAGCTTTTCAACATTTCTCGGAATTCTGTTTTACGCCCGCAGTAATGTCGCCTATTTATTTGGGGATAAATGGTGCTGGCAGACAGCCTATAAAGTGCTCGCACTTATCATGTTGTTCATCGGAGGTATTGCAGCGTATACATTTGTATGGGATCTTGGAGATGTTGGAATTGGGTTAATGACAATATTCAATGTAGTATTCTTATATTTACTGGCAGATGAAGCGATAGATGAACTAAAAGATTATGAAAAAAGTAAAAAACTGAAAAAATAAGGTTAATTATAAAAAAATTAGTTGTAAATGTGATATATTTGGGGAAAGTGATAGAATGTCATATTCAAAAAAGAGAAGAGTATCCTACATAGCGGTTTTTGTATGTGTGGCGGCAGCATTGCTTTGCCGCCATGTGAAAAAGACATCGGATATCGAAAATATAATATTAGATCAGAGCCGTACTTGTCTGTATCTGGGTTTATATATAGCATGGGGGATTTATTTGCAAAAGAGAGTAGTAAATTCCAAAATCAGAAGATGTCTTGTTAAAATCGCCAGCCTGATGGTTTTTTGGATTTTTTTGCGAAGTATAAAATATCATATTTTAATGGAAGTATTCAGTAGAAGAATGTGTTGGTATTTGTATTATATTCCATGTACGATGATTCCGACGCTGGGACTTAATGCAGCAATATTGATGGGAGAAGAAGAGGAGAAGAATACAAGGGTTCGCACATTAGCTCTTGTGCTTCCGGCAATTTTATTAGCTCTTTTAGTTATTACAAATGATTTTCATCAGCTTGTATTTTCTTTTCCTGGCGAAAAGCCATTCTCAGATGCAGAGTATCAGTATGGACCGGTTTTCTTTGCTGTCCAGATTTGGGCAATTTTCTGTCTGATTGCAATGGAAGTGATTTTGACTAAAAAAAGTAAAATTCCAAACAAAAGAAGAATTTGGCTCCCGTTTTTTCCAGGAGCTTTGCTTCTTATCTGGAATTTTGGTAATGTTATTGGAATATCTGTTATAAGGAATTATTTCGGTGACATGGCAGTGGTTTGCTGCCTGTTGATGTCAGCAATTTATCAAAGCTGTATTTACTGCGGATTAATTGAGACAAATACCCGGTATACGGAATTATTTCAGGCGGCAGGAGGAATTTCAGCAGAGATTACAGATGACAGATGGAAGGTATGGTATCGTTCAGGAGAATTTCCTAATATTACAGACCAGATGCGACATGACGCAAAATATGCACCATTGATGCTGGAACACGGCATTCAGATTAAGCATATTTCTTTGCGGGGAGGTCATGCATTTTGGGCGGAAGATATCTCACCGGTATTGGATCAGTATAAAGAATTAGAAGAGCTCCAGGTGGAATTGACTGAAAGAAATCGGTTATTACAAATTGCATATGAAAAGGAAGCAGAGAAAAAAGCAGTTGAAGAGAAGAATCGTTTATTTAATTTAATACAGAATCAGACAAAGCATCAGATTCATTTATTAGATTATTATCTAGATGAGCTTCAGAAGACGGATTCAGAAGAGATTTATGATAAGCTTCTCAGAAAAATTGTGGTAGTCGGAACATATATGAAGCGTCGAAAGAATTTGATTTTGTCGCAGAAAGAAAAACAGGCAAAGCTAACGGCGGAGGATTTAAAAAGAAGTCTGACAGAGTCGTGTGATAGTTTAAAGCTTTGCGATATCAAAGGGACCTTTTATATTGATCCAACGATAAAATCGCTTGGGGATGATAGCATTTTAACCTGTTATGATTTTTTTGAATGGGTGATAGAAGAATTAATAGACGAACTCCAATCTGTTTTTCTGCGTATTGCAGAGATCGATGGACAGCTTAAAATTGCAGTGACAGTGAAAGGACCGGGCAATTTACCAGTATTGTTGAAAAAGAATCCAGGGCTTTATATGGAGCAGGAAGCAGAGGATGAATGGTTTGTATCGTTAAAAGTCTGAGCAAATAGTAGGAGAAAACAGGATGTATAGTTATGTGACATATGGTGTAAAATTGCATAATATATTGATGGTTTTGATGGAAATAAGTCTGATTTTGGAGTTGTGGATTTTTTTCTCAAGATTAATACGTTCGGCTGGATTAAAAAAAATAATGAGAATAGGAATTCTGTTTTTGATGTCCTTTGTGCTGATGTGCTTTTTCTTAAATGACCATAGATATCAGATTGGTGAAAATAATCATCCTTCGTTTTTGTTGAAAATCCCAATATGGATATTTTTAGCAGGAATGTCTTTGTTGATTATCTGCTTGTGTCTGCTAGTTAGAAATGAAATACTCACATGTCGGAAAAATATTTCAGCCTGGTCGGTTAAAGAGACAATGGATGATGTTCCATGCGGTGTCTGTGTTTCAGATTCCTGGGGACGTATCGTATTATCTAATAAAAAAATGAGAGAATTAAGCAGGATGCTGATTGGGGCAGCACTGCAGAACTATGAAGATTTGAAGCAGGTATTAGATGGAAATAAATCAGTTCAAGGAGTGACCAGACTCAGTCCAGAAAACAGTGTGCTTTATTTGCCAAATGGCACAGTGTGGATGTTTCAAAACTATATGTTAACGGAAGAAGAAGTTGCGGGGTATCTTCAGACAGTGGCATTTGATGTCACAGAAATATATTTTAACAGTGAAAAAATTCGGATGAAGAATGAAAAACTGGAATTGTTAAATCAAAAATTGAAAAAAATGTATGAGCAAATTGATGAAAGCATTCGTGAACAGGAGACTCTTAAAATGAAAATGCAGGTGCATGACAGTTTTGGGCGGAGTCTTCTTACAATCCGCCGTATGCTGGAAGGTAATAAAGAACCGGATTATATGAAAAATCAGTTGGAAATCTTAAAACAATCCGTATATATATTGTCCGGGATTATGCAGGATGATACAGAGAAACAATATGAGGAATCAATAAAACATGCGGAAAAACTAGGGGTTTCTGTGGAGATTGAAGGTGAGCTTGGCGATGAATATCAAGTCGCATTGATAACGGATAAAGCAATTCGCGAATGTGTTACAAATTGTATACGGCATGCACATGGAAGAAGAGTGTATGTACAAAGTCATAAAACCCGTGAAGGGTGGAAGGTCTGCATTACAAATGACGGAGAAAGACCGAAAGAAGGGTGCAGAGAAGGCGGTGGACTTTCTGCTTTGCGAGAAGTTGTCGAGAGAGACGGAGGAGAAATGACAACAAAATTTGAGCCGGAGTTTTTGTTGGCTTTAAAGCTACCGTTTTCGGAAACAGAAGAAGAATAAGACATAGACTGGGAAGAGGAGGTAAGCAAAGATGATACGTGTATTAATAGTAGAAGATCAGAAAATCATGCAGAAATATTTTGAATATCTTATAGAGAACAATAAAGAAGAATTTCAGCATGTACAGACGATTGCAGATGCATATGAGGCAATAAAAATATGCAATAGAACAAGAGTAGATCTTGTGTTGATGGATGTACAGACATTTCATAACCACGATGGTCTTAAAGCCGGTAAAGAAATCAAAGAAGCACATCCTAAAATCAAAGTATTGATTGTTACCTCACTTATCGACCCGGAAGTTTTGGCAAGAGCAAAGTCAGGGAGTGCAGACAGTCTCTGGTATAAAGATCATGGGGACGAGGAAATTCTTGATGTTATTCGACGAACACTAGAAGGACAAAGAGTGTTTCCGGATATCTCTCCGGATGTGCAGCTAAATTGGATCCAGAGTGATGAAATCAGTCCAAGACAGCTAGAGATGCTGCGTTTGTACATAAAAGGTATGTCATATTCGGAAATTGCGAAAAAGATGGGATGTTCTACGGCAGGAGTTAGATGGAACTTCCAGGAAATGATCTCAAAAGCAGGATATTCCTGCAAAGAAGATTTGATCGCAGCAGCATTGGAGAGCAAATTACTTGTTACAACATTGAAATAGTGAGAGCATTGCAGATTTTCTGCAGTGCTTTCTTTTTTGAAAAATACCTATCATAAGTGCTAGTGTCAGAAAACTTTGTTGATGTGATAATAATTATAACAGAAATGCTATAACAAAAAGGAAGGAGGAATGGCTATGAAGAGAAAAATAATTAGTATGTTATTAATCGCATCTATGATTGTGATCTCGACTACATCATGTGGAAAAGAAAAGCCGGCAGAAGATAAGAAAGTATCTGCGGGAACGGAAAAGACAAAGAGTACCAATACGCAGGATTACGAACCGGCAGGAGTTACAAAAAAAGAATACCAGAATATGACAGCACAGGATCTTCTTGATAGAATTAAAGATTTAGAAAACCTGACAGAGGACGAAGCGGTAGAACTTGTATCAACATTTGCATATGTAGATTATGATGAAGAGTTTGAAAGAGTAGAGAATATAACGGATGAAGCACTGGAGATGATTCGTGACGAAGGAGGAAGCTTGCCGGATGATGAGAGTTTTCTTGAAACTCTTATAACAAGTGAGAATTCAAAAGTACGAGCATACGGATTTGGAGAGTTGGGAGGATTCTTATCTGATACATTAGGAAAGACGGTAAAAGAAACATTGGATAAAGAAACAGATCAGGCAGTTTTGTATGCAGCAATAGACTCACTTTCATCTTGTGGAGAGGATCCATATTTTGCGAAGTTTTTTATAAAAATGGCAGAGAATGAAAATCCGTTAATCCGTGAACAGGCAGCCTATGCAATTGGAAATCAGTGGTCAATCGGAGCGGAAGGCATGGAAGAAGCTATCGTAAAATTAATGAAAGATGAAGATATAACTGTACAAGAGACAGCATGCAGTCGTGCAGGAGAACTTGCAAATGACCAATTGATAGAACCGTTAGTTGAAATTTTAAACGATCCAGAGCAGATAGATTTACATGACGAATGTATTGAGTCGTTAATGACAATGTGGCTGGATGCTCCATTCTATAAGAATACAAGTGAAGCTGCATATCGTGCTACAATAGAGTATTTGTCAACGACACCACGAACAGAAGGAGTTCCTGCATGGGATGCGGTGTTTAGGTTACGTAATATTGATGAAGAAGATTTAGATGAGTGGAAGACAAAAGCAACATATTATGATTCAGACGAGATTTGTAATATTATGATTGATATTCTTGCAGATCCAGAAGCTGACTGGCTTTCCAGAAATCAGGCAATAAGTGTAATCATAAAAATCGGAAGTGATGCACAAAAAGAAACATTAAAATCAACAGTGGAAGGTCTGACAGATGATGAGGCATCTTATCTGCAGGAACAATATGCAGAAGCAATAGAGGAAAGCTAAGAATTGCAAAACGAAATAGTAGAAAGGAGAAGTAAGTATGGGATTATTCGATAAAAAAAATTGTGATATATGTGGTGAAAAAATCGGATTGCTTGGAAATCGAAAATTAGATGATGGTAATTTATGTAAGAATTGTGCAAAAAAACTGTCACCATGGTTTGAGGAACGCAGACACAGTACAATCGAGGATATCAAACGTCAATTAGAGTATCGCGAGCAGAACAAACAGAAGGTAGAAAACTTCCGTGTGACACGCCAAATCGCAACACGGACATACAACATTTTTATTGATGATACGAATGGCAATTTTGCAGTAGCACATAATTTGGATATCTCAGAAAATCCGGACATTGTACCATTGTCATCTATTACAATGTGTAAGATGGAAGTAAAGCAGGACCGCAGTGAAGAAAAATATAATAAAGACGGAAAAATGGTTAGCTATCAACCTCCGGTATATCATTACGAATATGATTATACAATGCGGATTAAAGTAAGGACACCATGGTTTGACGATATGGATTTCAAATTGAATAACATAAGTCTTGAAGAGAAAGACAGGCACGAAATCATGGAAATTGAACAGACAGGAAATCAGATTGTGGCAGCTCTTACAGGAAATGTAGCAATGAATAGTGGAATGTCAAACATGAATGGCGGCATGCAGTATGGTAATATGGGAATGAATAATGGAATGCAGAATATGAATGGTGGCATGCAGCACGGAAGCATGGGAATGAACAATGGAATGCAGAACATGAATGGTGGTATGCAGTGTGGCAACATGGGAATGAACAATGGAATGCAAAACATGAATGGTGGCATGCAGTATGGTAACATGGGAATGAATAATGGAATGCAGAACATGAACGGTGGCATGCAGCAGGGCAACATGGGAATGAATAATGGAATGCAGAATATGAACGGTGGCATGCAGCAGGGAAATATGGGAATGAACCAGAATATGAATGGCAACGTACAGCAGATGGGTGGCACATGGAAGTGTCAGTGTGGAGCAGACAATACTGGAAAGTTCTGCGAATTCTGTGGACAGCCACGACCATTTTAACCTATAATGAAATCAGAGAGGAGATGAGGTTGAATGTCAGGTCTTGTAGAATATAAATGTCCGGCATGTGGCGGCGCAATGGAATTTGACAGTGCTCTTCAAAAAATGAAATGTCCGTATTGCGATACGACAATGACGGTGGAAGAGTTTGAAGCAATGCAGAAAAAGGATGAAGATGATACTGGCAACGCACAGCAGAGTGAAAATGCACAGTGGTCATCAGGAGGAAATAATCAGTGGCAGGATGGAGAGACAGACAACATGGCAGTCTATGTATGTGAGTCTTGTGGCGGTGAGATAATTGCTGATAAAACAACAGGAGCAACAACTTGTCCATTCTGTGACAATAAAATTGTCATGAAAGGCAATTTTGCAGGGGATTTGAAACCAGATTGCGTAATTCCGTTCAAGCTAGATAAGAAAGCAGCGAAAGCAGCCTACATAAATCATCTGAAAGGTAAAAAATATTTGCCAAAAGTATTTAAGGATGAAAATCATATCGACGAGATCAAAGGTGTTTATGTCCCATTCTGGCTGTTTGATGCGTCTGTACAGGCAGATATCACATATGAAGCAGAGAATATCAACATCTGGGATGATGGTGATACAGAATATACGGAGCATGAAATATATAATGCTGTACGTGGAGGAACAGAGACATTTAGCCGCGTCCCGGCAGATGCATCCAAAAAGATGGATGACGTATTGATGGAATCTATAGAGCCATTTCACTATCAAGATGCTGTGCCATTCCAGTCAGCTTATCTGGCAGGATATGTTGCGGATCGTTACGATGTAGATAAAGAAGAACGTATGCAGCGTGCAGAAGAACGTATGAAACAGGCAGTATCAAATAATCTGCAAAAAACAGTGACAGGATACACAAGTGTGAAGCAGCTGGGCGGGAATTTCCAATTTTCGTCAGCAAGTTATCAGTATGCATTGTATCCGGTTTGGATATTGAATACAACTTGGCGTAATGAAAAATTTGTATTTGCTATGAATGGACAGACGGGTAAGCTGACAGGAGATCTTCCGTTAGATAAAAAAGCGTTTCGACTGACATTGTTGATGCGAGGCGGAATTTTTTCAATAGTTTTCATTGCACTTTTATGGCTTTTATTCTAAAGGAAGGGGTGGGATGAATGATGAAAATAAGAACAAAAAGAATATTGCTTTCATTTCTGTCTCTGCTCCTGCTTCTGATGCCGATTGCAGTAAAGGCAGAATCGACAGATGACATGTATTATGTAAAAGATGAAGCAAACTTGATGAGTGAAGAAGAGCAGGAAGAACTGGAAACAAAATTAAGTACGATAAGTGATTACTGGGGTGAAGATGTTGTTGTACTCACCGTTAACTCGCTGGAGGGAAAAACAGCAGAAGCATATGCCGATGATTATTATGACATGAATGGATATGGAGTAAATGGAAGGAGTGGCGGAATTCTTCTGTTGGTTGCAATGGATGACCGTAAATGGCATATGTCAACCGGCGGAGAATGTATAAGCATATTCACAGATGCAGGCCTTAATTACATGCAAGAACAGTTCGTATCGGCGTTGAGTGAAGGGGAATATGCAGAGGCTTTCAATACATTTGCAGATTTGTGTGATGATTTTATGGCTCAGGCTGATATGGGAGAGCCATATGATACCGGAAATCTTCCAAAGGAACCATTGTCAATCCTATGGTATATAGGAGCAGTTGCAGCGGCATTCTTACTAGCATTTATATG
>OGZV01002869.1_pt1 | contig 12738 bp, 11 predicted proteins | sample 1576861 | NCBI WGS metagenome assembly OGZV01 (sample SAMEA3541501, study PRJEB24748) | human gut metagenome | biome: human gut; feature: human-associated habitat; material: faeces | place: China | collected 2012
GCTCAATATTTAAGTTAACTAACCTGTCCAACTTTTGGGGGGCAGATCACTTTTTCCCCGTGAATCTTCACGGTCTAAAAAAACATGATCCACATCACATTACTGAAATTATTGTGAATTAAATACTAGAAAAAAGAAACCGAGCATAATAATATCCGCCTCGTAGAAAGTTTTTCTCAACACACAATAAGGATATATTATGTCGCAAATCTATACTCAGGTGAGAAAGTTAGCGGAACAGTTTATTGAGCCTTACGCAGACGAACTCGATCAAAAAAAAGAATTTCCAGTTCAGGCATTTAAGGAATTAGGTAAAAGCGGTTGGTTTTCACTTTTAATTCCCAAAGAATATGGTGGAATGGGGTTAACCCTGAAAGAACATGCTGAAGTCTGTATGGCGTTAGCTGAAAGTTCAGCCTCTGCCGGTCTCTGTTATATGATGAGTAACGTTGCAGTGAATTGTTTAAATCTATTCGGCAGCGATCAACTCAAACAAAAAATCTTTTCTGACATTGTTCAAAATCAAACCTTTGCCGCACTCGCCTATAGTGAATTAGGCACAGGTACTCACTTCTATATTACCGATGCAACCGCACAATTTAATACTGAACATGCAGTATTCAATGGCTTAAAATCAATGGTGACATCAGGCAATTATGCCTCTTATTATTTAGCACTTTTGCCTTCGGAAAATGGTGAAGCTATTGATAACTGGGTGCTTCCACTTGGCACTCAAGGCTTAACTTTTGAAGCCGATAGCTGGAATGGCTTAGGTATGCGTAGCAATGTCTCTTGCTTTATGCGCATGACCGATATGCCATTAGATCGTAGCTGGCGTATTGGCGAAGTTGGCACAGGCGCAGAACAAGTATTTGGTGGCATTGCGCCAGCCTTTATTTGTGGTTTGGCAGCTGTCTATAGCGGCGTATGTAAAGCCGTGCTTACTGAGGCAATTAAACATTCAACACACCGTAAATACACATCGGGCACTGCACTAGCCGAAATCGAAACCGTGCAAATTCACTTAGCTAAAATCTATGCAAATACGAATGCTGCTGTATGTGCTACGAGAGATGCGGCTCGTGCAGCCACAGAAGGTGATGCAGATGCATTGGCTAAATTATTAGCCGCCCGAATTGTCGCGAGCGAAAACGCTATTACCCTTGCACAAATTGGTATGCGTATTGGCGGTGGCAAGGCTTATAACAAAATAGGACCAATGGAACGCTATTTACGCGATGCATTAGCAAGCCAAGTGATGGCGCCAAGTGTCGATGTGCTAAATATTTGGTTAGGTAAAGCCATTACAGGTCAACAAATTCCATAAAGTGCGGTGAAAAATGAGTGAGAAATTAAAAATTGGGGCGGTCATCTACGCCCCACAAGTGACGGTTATTTGGGGAATTATTGCAGACTTTTTCGAAAAAGAAGGCTTCCCTATTGAACCTGTGTATTTCAAAGACTACAAAGGGCAAGTTGATTCGTTACTCAATAATGAAATTGATGTGGCATGGAACTCTCCCCTAGCTTGGCTAGATGGTTACTTACGTAGTGGCGGTAAAACCTTAAATGGTGCAATGCGTGATACCGACCAAGATCGTCAAAGCTATTTAGTTGTTAATGATCCAACTATCCAATCGATTGAAGATTTAAAAAATAAAACTATTGCTTTTGGTGCAATTGATTCTCCACAAGCGCGGTTAATTCCTATCGAGTTTTTACATCAACATGGCTTGGAATTTGGTCAAGATTATGTAGAAAAACGCTTTGATGTGGGTGTTGGTTTGCATGGTGATCATGTAGGCGGTGAATTAGATGCAGCCAATGCATTAAAAGATCGCCAAGTCTCTGCAACATGGATGTTAGATTTCAACTTTGAACGTTGGACAAAAGATGGCACACTCGATCCAGCAACAGTTCGAGTACTCGCAAAAACACCATCATTTGACCATTGTATTTTTAGTGGGCGCGTGGGATTAGATGAAACCAAATTCAATGCATTCACCGAAACCTTGTTCAAAATGGATTACAACAATCCAGAACATAAAGAAATGATGGATTTGGAAGGATTAAAACGTTGGGTTGAGGGCAGAACAAAAGGTTTTGCTCAATTACAAGCTGCCAATGAATATTTAAAATTCTTTTAAGATCAATATGTCATGATGGGCGTGTAATAAACGCCCATCATTGTGGATTTTCTATGAAACCTTTCACTACTTCCCTTTTAGGCTCTATGCCTCGCAGCCAAGCACTTTTAATGGCGCGTAAAAAACATGCACTCGGAAAAATAACCACAGCAGAACTTAATCAACTGGTTATTCAAGAAACAAAACAAATTGTCGAACTTCAACAACGAACTGGCATTGATATCATCACGAGTGGTGAATTACTTCGCGACAATTACCTTTCTTTTATTGCACAAAAAATTCAAGGCGCGACCTTAATGAGCATAAGTGAAATGCTCGATCACATTAAAGAAAAGCAAATTTTTGAGTCAATGCTAGAAACCTTGGATGTTCCCGCACTTTCCATAAAAAATGCTATTTGCGTGGGAAAAATCAGCTACAAACAATCTTTAGTCGCAGATGAAATGCTACTACTGAAAAATCTAACTAAGCAGCCAATTAAAGCAACCTTGCCTGGGCCTTACCTAATGGCTCGCTCCATGTGGCTTTCGCCTGTGTCAGGGCAACATTATTCATCAAAAGAAGAAATGGCAAAAGATGTTGTTGCTATCTTAAAGCAAGAAATTGATCATTTGTGTGAGCTAGGCGTAAGTGTAGTTCAATTTGATGAGCCTGTTTTGACAGAAGTTATTTTTAGCCATCATCAAACACGTTCATTTATGTGTGCGGCGTTAAGCGAAAAACAAGATTTTGTTGCGGAACTACAGTTTGCAAAAAGTTTAATTACTCAAATCTTTGAGTATGCAAGAAATAAAAATATCAAAACTGCATTACATGTATGTCGTGGCAACTGGAGCAAAGATGAGAGCGTATTACTACGCGGACCTTATACGTCATTAGTGGATTTATTTGAATCGGCATTACCTGATATTTTAATGCTCGAATTTTCTACGCCAAGAGCGGGAGAATTAAGTTCGTTATTAGAAGGTAAAATCTTAAGACAAAAATGTATTTTAGGCTTAGGCGTCATCAATCCTCGTTCTGATGAGGTGGAAACCGTAGATCAGATTGTTCAACGAGCAGAAAAGGCCTTAAATTACCTTCCACCAGAGCAAATTTGGCTAAATCCAGATTGTGGATTTGCCACTTTTTCTAACCGCCCTTTAAATGGATTTGACATTATTGAAACCAAACTTAAGGTATTAAATGAAGCAAAATCAATATTGAGGGAACGTTATGTATCACGTACCTGAAAGTGAATGTTTTACAGCGAAATATCGAGCCGTATTACGCGGAGAAGAAATTAAATTATTCACACCGAATGACAGTATTTCGCTCTATTCACAAGTCAATTTTGATAACCAATCGTTACAAAAAAGTGCGGTAGATTATTTTGCTGTTTCTATTCTAGGTGGCATTTTGAGTAGTGTAAAAGCGCATTTTGCTCAACAACGTGCCGATATTGTAGAAATGGAAGGAAAAATTTGGCTCAACCTCGCCAATCCTTTAACCTTACTTGGTGTGCATGGTTATGATGAACCTCCACACATAACCGATTGTAAAATTAAAATTTTTATTTCATCTGATTTAGATGATCAGACGTTTGATAAGCTTACTGAAGCTGCATTAAGAAATTGTTTTATCTACAACACATTAAATAAAACGTTTTCTTTTACTGTCTTGTTTGAGCAAGTTTTGTAATTCATTATATCAGTTAAAAATACGAATTAAATTAAATACCATCAATATTTTCCTAATTTGAAATAATTGGTATTTTTTGATACCATAAATGCACTTTTGGAAACAATCCACTCAAATCCTACTGAGCGTTTCCTTCAAAATCGCACTTCTCCGTGCTGTCATTTGCGATGGTTCCATCGCACCATTTAGGGCTTAAGACCTTGTTTTATTTAATCTGATTTTATTTTTATTTGCTTACTTTTTAAGGGGGAAGCTTGTCTTTATCTAAATTTGTGGAAAAACAAACGTCGTTCAATCCTCTAGTGATTGGCACAACGTTATTTTTTGTAGTGTTACTGGTGGCAATGATTTTAATCGCACCGGAACAAACGCAAACTTTATTAAATGCTGCCAAATCGGGTATTTTTGCAAACTTTAGTTGGTTTTACGTATTAGCATTCTCAGTATTTTTGGGCTTTTTAGTCATTTTATCGGTCAGTAGCCTAGGTAATATCAAACTGGGTAATGATGAAGAAGAGCCTGAATTCGGTTTTCTCTCTTGGTTAGCGATGTTATTTGCTGCCGGTATGGGGGTAGGGTTGATGTTCTTTGGTGTGGCAGAGCCCTTAACACATTACTTATCTGACATTACTACGGGCACAGCAGAACACAAACAACAAGAAGCCTTGTTACACACCTTATTCCATTGGGGAATTCATGCGTGGGCGGTGTATGGTACGATTGCGTTGGCATTGGCTTACTTTGGATTCCGTTACAAATTACCTTTGGCATTACGTTCTTGTTTCTATCCATTATTGAAAGAGCGTATTAATGGCAAGTTAGGCGATCTTATCGACATTATGGCGCTACTTGCTACCTTATTCGGTATTATCACGACATTAGGTTTTGGTGCATCACAATTGGGTGCAGGTTTACATCAATTAGGCTGGATTAGTGAAAATAGCTTCAGCTTACAAATGGTTGTGATTGCCGTGGTAATGAGTTTAGCGATATTTTCCGCGATTTCTGGCGTAGGGAAAGGGGTAAAAATCTTAAGTGAGTTGAATTTAACACTCGCTTTCTCTTTGTTGATTTTCGTATTAGTGGCGGGGCCGACACTTTATTTGTTATCCGCTTTTAGCGACAACATCGGAACGTATCTCAGCAACTTAGTACAATTAAGCTTCAAAACCTATGTTTATGAACAAGAACATACTGCCTGGTTTAGCGGTTGGACAATTCTATACTGGGCATGGTGGTGTTCTTGGGCACCATTTGTCGGTTTATTTATTGCTCGTATTTCGAAAGGGCGTACAATTCGTGAATTTATTTTCGGCGTGTTGGTGGTTCCTAGCTTATTCGGTGTGTTGTGGTTTACCGTATTTGGTAACACGGCTATTTGGTTAAATGATGGTGAAGCTGCAGGTACGTTAGGACAAATGATTTCTTCGCCTGAAACGTTGCTCTTTAAATTCTTAGATTATTTACCGCTTTCTGGTGTGACCAGTTTAGTGAGTTTAGTGGTGATTTCTTTATTCTTTATCACCTCAGCAGACTCCGGTATTTATGTATTAAATAACATTGCATCACGTGATAAAAGTCTTACTGCACCACGTTGGCAAGCAGTGATGTGGGGTGTATTAATGTCAGTTGTCTCCATTGTTTTGATGCAATCAGGCGGCTTGGCTAATCTACAGGCAATGACGCTATTAGTGGCGTTACCTTTCGCCATGTTGATGTTGTTGATGTGTTTTAGTTTATGGAAAGGCTTGAATGCGGATAAAAAATATTTTGATACCAAAGTTAATCCAACCAGTATTTTCTGGACGGGGGATAAGTGGAAAGAACGTTTGGAACAAATGATGAACCAAACGCAAGAAAAAGATATTTTACGCTTCCTTAAACATACGGTATTACCAGCTATGCGTGAGCTACGCCAAGAATTAATTGGTAAATATGACTTAAGCGTGCAAATTAACATGTTATTTGAACAAGATGAGCCAGCGGTGGAATTGGTCATTCAAAAAGAATCGATGCGAGACTTTATGTATGGGGTGAAATCTGTTGGTCGAGAGGTATCCACTCAACTAATCAATGATGATAATTTGCCACATATTCAGCATAGTATGACTTATGAGCCATATACCTATTTCTTTGATGGCCGAGTGGGTTATGATGTGCAATATATGGATCAAGATGAATTGATTGCTGATATGTTGAAACATTATGAACGCTACTTAAGTTTGCTAGACGATGTGGGCCAAGAATTGATGGCACACGAGCAAACAGAACTTGCTGAATAATAAGAATAAAGTGCGGTTGAAAACCCTCTAAATTTTTAACCGCACTTTTTATTTTAAAACAGATATGAAGATACAAAATACTTTCAAAGCAAATGTTATTTGGGGCAGCTTAGGTTTTAGTTTAGCGATTATTGCAGCCCTTTTATTTGATACGCAGCAAACGATATCTTATCTTGCCGCGGCGAAAGCATTTATTTTCTCTCAATTTAGCTGGTTTTATATTTTACTGAGTGCATTTTTTCTATTCTTTTTACTCTTCTTAGCATTAGGACGATATGGTGATATTAAGCTGGGGAGCGATGAGGAGGAACCTGAGTTTAAATTAAGCTCTTGGATTGCATTACTCTTTACCTCTGGAATTGGTATTGGCATTGTTTTCCTTGGCGTTGCTGAACCGCTTTCACATTTTCTTTCACCAATAGGTGAATATGAGAAAGTTCGAACGGCATTATTTTTTAGTATTTTTCATTGGAGTATCAGTGCTTGGGCTATTTATGGATTAATTGCACTTACGATTGCTTACTTCGGATTTCGCTATAAATTACCCTTTTCTTTACGCTCTTGTTTTTATCCCTTACTGAAAGAAAAGATTAATGGAAAAGTAGGGGATATCATTGATATTCTCGGGATTTGTACCACCTTATTTGGTGTAGTCGCAACCTTAGGTTACAGTGCGATTCGGTTGGCTGCCGCATTCCATTCAATGCATTTATTGGATAACTCACTTTATTTGGTTCCACTTATTTTAGTGAGTGTTTTTATCATTGCTATCTTAATTTCACTGCAGGGTATCGCCAACGGGTTCCGAATTCTTAGTGAGCTAAATCTAGGCGTTACATTTCTCTTTATGCTATTGGTTTTGCTATTCGGTCCGACAATATATTTAATTTCTGCTTTTACGGAAAATATTGGTACCTACTTAAGCGGCTTAATTAGAGTTGGCTTCAAGGCTTATGCCTATGATGTAGAACATCTAGACTGGTTTATGGATTGGACAGTTTTTTACTGGGCATGGTGGTTTTCGTGGGCGCCCGGTTTTGGGATTTTTATCGCACGGATTTCTCGCGGACGAACTTTGCGGGAGTTTATTTTCGGCGTATTGATGGTACCAAGTTTATTCTTCGTTTTGTGGTTCACGGTATTTGGTAATGGAGCAATTTGGGTGAATGAGCATCTTGCTAAGGGGGCATTAGGTCAAGCTGTAAATAATGTGGGATCACTTCTTTTTGATTTTTTGAGTTATTTACCCTATTCCGGCTTAACTAAAACGTTAGCTTTATTTATTATCACGCTCTTTTTTATCGTCACCATTAACTTTGGTATTTATACGCTTAATAATATCGCGATTGAAGACAAAAGCCAGGTTTCACCTCGTTGGCAATCTATGTTTTGGGGTGGTTTATTGTCAGCGGTTACGTTTGTTCTTTATCTTTTTGGCGGTATTGAAATACTCCAATCAACGATGTTGTTTTTCTCTTTACCTTTTGCCCTGTTGATGTCAGTGATGGCATGGAGTTTGTTAAAAGGTTTACGATTTGAACGTCAATATTATTCCACAGAGGTTTCAGATTTGTGGACAGGTGCAAACTGGCGTAGCCGTTTAAGACAGTTAGTGATTGAATCGAAGCAAGATGACGTCATTTTCCATTTAAAAACAACGGCACTTTTAGCAATGAGAGAGTTACGCCAGTTACTCATTGGTACCTATGGTTTAAATGTGACATTACAGCAACATTTTGGTAGCGATAATAATCAACTGGTTCTTTTTATTGAAAATGGGCTAGCAGAAGATTTTTTTTACCAAATTACCTTGTTTGAGAAGCCTGTATCTGAAACAGCACAAGTTCATCATACATTAATGGTTTCAACAAATATTCAAGTAGAAGGTTATCCCTTGAGTATCACAAGGGAAGAGGATTTGATCGTGGATATCTTGCAATGTTATGAGCGATACATGAGAGAGCTGGATTTTGTTATTTCATAATTTCTGTCTCATGAGCAAACAGAACTGGCTGAATAATAAGAATAAAGTGCGGTTGAAAATAACATTATTTTTTGACCGCACTTTTAAAATTACCTCTTGAGACAAATGCATAAAAAGAGTATATTCAAGCCCAAATTTTCAATTTAATTCTAACGGAGTTTTTCTATGTTTGGTTTATCCCCAGCACAAATGATTATTTTATTAGTCGTGATTTTATTAGTATTCGGTACAAAAAAATTACGCAATGCGGGATCTGATCTTGGCGCAGCAGTAAAAGGCTTTAAAAAAGCGATGTCTGATGACGAGCCAAAAAAAGATGCGGAGTTTACTCAAATTAAAGACGGCACAACAACCGCTGAAAAAACTGAAACTGTAAAAGATAAAGAACAGGCATAACCGTGTTTGATATTGGTTTTTCCGAACTTGTTTTATTGATGCTTGTGGGCTTAGTAGTACTAGGCCCTAAGCGTTTACCTGTGGCTATCCGCACGGTAATGGGCTGGGTGAAAACGATCCGTGGGTTGGCAGCTAATGTTCAAAATGAATTAAAACAAGAGCTTAAATTGCAAGAATTGCAAGATAGCATTAAGAAAGCGGAACAACTGAATCTAAAACAGCTTTCCCCAGATTTAAGTAAAACCGTTGAAGAGCTGAAAGACCAGGCTCAAAAAATGCGTGCAGAGCTAGAAGAAAAAGCGGCTGCAGCGGGCACAACGGTAGAAGAGCAAATTAAAGAAATTAAAAGTGCGGCTGAAAATCCTGCTAATTCTGCTGAACAACTCGTGGTGAATTCACAAGAAACTACAGAAAAACCAGCTGAAACAGCATCGATAGAGCATGTAGAGAATGAACTTGCTGAAGTTTCAGAACCTGAAAAAATAGAAGTGGATTTGACCGCACTTGAAGCCCATGAACAAGCTGAATTAACCGAGCGTTTATCTGATTACTATTCGCCGGATGATGTGGAACTGCAACCAGCACCTAAATCTGAAGCTAAGTCCTAGAGAATAATTATGAGCAATACGACGGACGATTCCCAACCGTTAATTACCCATCTTGTTGAACTCAGAAACCGCTTATTACGTTGTGTAATTTGTATTTTAGTGGTTTTTGTGGCGTTGGTTTATTTTTCTAATGATATTTATCATTTTGTCGCCGCACCTTTAACGGCAGTAATGCCAAAGGGCGCAACGATGATTGCAACCAATATTCAAACGCCTTTCTTTACGCCAATTAAATTAACCGCGATTGTATCGGTATTTATTTCGGTGCCTTATTTGCTTTATCAAATTTGGGCGTTTGTTGCACCGGCGCTGTATCAACATGAAAAACGTTTAATTTATCCGTTATTATTTTCCAGTACAGTTTTATTCTATTGCGGTGTGGCATTTGCTTATTACATCGTTTTCCCTTTTGTGTTTAGTTTCTTTACTCAAACCGCACCAGAAGGGGTGGCTATCGCCACAGATATCAGTAGTTACCTTGATTTTGCTTTAGCATTATTCTTGGCATTCGGTGTGTGTTTTGAAGTACCTGTTGCTATTATTTTACTTTGTTGGACAGGTGTAACCACGACGAAAGCATTGGCTTCAAAACGTCCTTATATTGTTGTCGGTGCGTTTTTTGTCGGTATGATCTTAACGCCACCCGATGTTTTCTCACAAACGTTACTTGCCGTACCAATGTGCCTTTTATTCGAATTAGGCTTATTAGTTGCTCGTTTCTATCAACCGAAAGAGGATGAAGAAGAGACAACGGATGAAGAAAGTGCGGTAGAAAATCAGACTGATTTAAATCACAAAGATTAAGAAAATGGGCGTAGGTGATACGCCCTTTTAACATCATAAAAAAACAGGAATATTATTATGACTCAACAAATTTTAGGCGGTTTCCCAACCCGTCGTCTTCGTCGCTTACGTAAACATGATTTTAGCCGCCGTTTAGTGGCAGAAAATACCTTAACAGCGAATGATTTAATTTATCCGGTATTTATTATTGAAGGTGAAAATCATCGTGAGCCAGTGCCTTCTATGCCTAAAGTTGAGCGTTTAACCATCGATCAGTTATTAATTGAAGCAGGCCTTTTAGTGAAATATGGTGTGCCTGTGATCGCATTATTCCCTGTAGTTGAGCAAGATAAAAAATCTTTAATGGCAGATGAAGCGTTTAACCCAAATGGTTTGGTACAGCGTGCGGTAAAAGCATTGAAAGCCGCGTATCCAGAATTAGGCGTATTAACTGATGTGGCGCTTGATCCTTATACTATTCACGGACAAGATGGCATCATTGATGAAGAAGGCTATGTATTAAACGATATCACGACAGATATTCTGATCAAACAGGCACTTTCTCATGCTGAAGCAGGTGCAGATGTTGTGGCACCGAGTGATATGATGGATGGTCGTATTGGCCGTATTCGTCAGGCATTGGAAGAGAATGGCCATATCAACACGCAAATTATGGCGTACTCAGCGAAATATGCGTCTAATTACTATGGTCCATTTCGTGATGCAGTCGGTTCTGCGGGTAATCTGAAAGGTGGGGATAAGAAAACTTACCAACTTGATCCGGCAAATGGCAATGAGGGCTTGCAAGAAGTCGCACTTGATTTACAAGAAGGTGCGGACATGGTGATGGTGAAACCAGGTATGCCATATTTGGATATGGTATATCGCGTGAAAGAGTATTTCGGCGTGCCAACTTTTGCTTACCAAGTTTCTGGCGAATATGCGATGCATATGGCAGCCATTCAAAATGGTTGGTTGAAAGAAAAAGAATGTATTATGGAATCATTGCTTTGCTTTAAACGTGCGGGTGCAGATGGTATCTTGACGTACTTTGCGAAGCAGGTTGCAGAGTGGCTTTACTTAGAAGGTAAAAATAAATAAGGACTTTTTAAGTTGAAGTGTTAGCTTAGATACTGATTTTAGATCTTATCTAATAGAAACGAGAAAATATTAAATATTTTCTCGTTTTTTATTTTTTCTTCATTTTTTCTATAAAAAAACTATTGCTGAATTGATTTTTTCATTGCTATATTGAAGGCACACCGCAAGAAGACGGTGAAATAAAATAATTTTACACACATCATACTCACTCACTACTAGAAGGAAAATCCTATGTCAGCAGTAGCATCCTTAGACGAATTTCTCGAAAAAGTGGCTCAACGTGATGGCCACCAATCTGAGTTTTTACAAGCCGTTCGTGAAGTCTTCACTTCAATCTGGCCTTTCTTGGAAGCAAATCCTAAATATCGTTCAGAAGCTTTATTAGAGCGTTTAGTTGAACCTGAGCGCGCATTTCAGTTCCGTGTGGCGTGGACTGATGATAAAGGTCAAGTTCAAGTAAACCGAGCTTTCCGTATTCAATTCAACAGCGCAATTGGTCCATACAAAGGCGGAATGCGTTTCCATCCATCTGTTAACTTATCGATTTTAAAATTCTTAGGCTTTGAACAGATCTTTAAAAATGCCTTAACCACATTACCAATGGGCGGTGCGAAAGGCGGTTCAGATTTTGATCCTAAAGGAAAATCAGATGCAGAAGTCATGCGCTTTTGCCAAGCGCTAATGGCAGAACTTTATCGTCATGTTGGACCGGATACCGATGTGCCGGCAGGTGATATCGGTGTAGGTGGTCGAGAAGTCGGCTATCTTGCAGGCTATATGAAAAAATTATCAAACCAAGCTGCTTGTGTGTTTACTGGTCGCGGTCTTTCATTCGGTGGAAGTTTAATTCGTCCAGAAGCAACGGGGTATGGATTGGTTTATTTTGCCCAAGCAATGCTTGCAGAGAAAGGGGATAGCTTCCAAGGTAAAACGGTTTTAGTTTCCGGTTCGGGTAACGTGGCGCAATATGCGATTGAAAAAGCGATGGCGCTCGGTGCGAAAGTCGTAACCTGTTCTGACTCTGCGGGTTATGTGTATTTACCTGAAGGATTCGATCGTGAAAAATTAGAAGCTTTATTAGAGCTCAAAAATGTAAAACGTGGTCGAGTAAAAGAATTTGCGGAACAGTTTGGTTTACAATATGTTGCGGGTAAACGCCCTTGGGAAGTGAAAGCGGATATTGCTCTTCCTTGTGCAACTCAAAACGAATTAGAGATTTCAGATGCCAAAGCCTTAATTGCAAATGGCGTGAAATTAGTTGCTGAAGGTGCAAACATGCCAACCACTATCGAAGCGACAGAAGCATTCTTAGAGGCTGGTGTATTATTTGGCCCAGGTAAAGCAGCTAATGCAGGTGGTGTTGCGACATCAGGCTTAGAGATGGCGCAAAGTTCACAACGTTTATACTGGACGGCTGAAGAAGTGGATAAACAGCTTTATCGTATCATGTTAGATATTCATGCCAACTGTAAAAAATACGGTTCAGCAGAAGGCCAAGTAAACATTAACTACGTAGTGGGCGCAAACGTCGCAGGCTTTGTAAAAGTAGCCGATGCAATGTTGGCTCAAGGGGTTTATTAATCCAATAAATGAATGAAAATTTGACCGCACTTTGTGATGAAGTGCGGTCATTTTTTATAGTGAATTATTCTGTTGAAATAGGTGAGCGGCTTGCTTTTTTGCTCAAAAAGTGTAAAATCCCCAGGCTTTTTGTCTATATATACAGAGAAAAAAGTAAGCTATATTCTTAAATCACT
>OGZV01002876.1_pt1 | contig 12700 bp, 12 predicted proteins | sample 1576861 | NCBI WGS metagenome assembly OGZV01 (sample SAMEA3541501, study PRJEB24748) | human gut metagenome | biome: human gut; feature: human-associated habitat; material: faeces | place: China | collected 2012
GTGGACACCTTTTTCTGATTTCAGGTAACCATAGGCATTTTCGCCATGTACCTGGAATGTTACAGATTTGATACCTGCTTCCTCACCATCCAGATAATCCAGCACTTCCACTTCAAATCCTTTGGAAGAAGCCCATCTGGTATACATACGGTACAACATGCTTGCCCAGTCACAGGACTCAGTGCCGCCTGCTCCTGCATGCAGCGTCACAATTGCATCGTCTCTGTCATACTCGCCGGAAAGCAATGTCTTCATACGAATATTTTCAAAACTTGTTTCAAATTCATCCAGCAATTCCTGAATCTCCGGAATAACTTCCGGATCATTTTCTTCATATCCCATCTCGATCATAAGTTCCATATCTTCCATCTGGGAGGTCAGCTGACGATAAATCTCCACATCATCTTTTTTACTTTTGAGCTCTTTCATAAGCTCCTGGGAACGCTCCGGATCATTCCAGAAATCCGGCTCCTCCATCTTCCGCTCTAACTCCTGAATCCTCTGCTCTTTGTTAGCGAGGTCAAAGTGAATCCCTTACTTCCTGGAGCGGGTGTCTGTATGCGTTCAATGTTGTTTTGAACTGGTCTAATTCAACCACCTGATCACCTCTTTCTCTTATTTTTTACGGAATACTACCGCACTTTTTGTAAAATACACGCTCTGTTATATCTCACATTTTTCTTCTGGTCATTTCACATCCGATATTCTTTTTTAAGCTGTATGCCCCTTGGATTTGATCACATCGATCACCTGATCCACATATTTTTCACAGAGGCTTTCTGTCTCAGCTTCTACCATGACACGGATCACCGGCTCTGTGCCACTCTCACGAACCAGAATTCTTCCGGTATCACCAAGCATTTCTGCCACTTTTGCCACAGCCTCCTGTACATCCGGATCATTCTGCGCTTCCGGTTTGCTCTTTACTCTTACATTTTTGAGCACCTGCGGATAAATAGTAACAGGCTCTGCCAGCTTGCTCAGCGGCAGTTTCTTTGCCAGTATTACTTCCATCATCTTCATAGAAGTCAGGATACCATCACCGGTTGTTGCATATTTGCTGAAAATAATATGTCCGGACTGCTCGCCACCGATACGATGACCGTTCTGAACCATATTTTCATAGACATATTTGTCTCCAACAGCTGTCTTCTCGTAGTTAATACCTGCTTCATCAAAAGCTTTGTACAGACCAAAATTGGACATGATCGTGGTAACGACGGTATTGTTTAATAATTTTCCTCTCTCTTTCATATATTTTCCATAAATATACAAAATCAGATCTCCGTCAACAACATTTCCTTTTTCATCCACTGCAATACAACGGTCTGCATCGCCATCATATGCGAATCCAACATCCAGATTATTGTCTTTTACAAATTTCTGAAGCACTTCAATATGAGTAGAACCTGCATGGTTATTGATATTCGTTCCGTCCGGCTCTGCATTGATGACATAGGTCTTTGCTCCCAATGCATCAAACACGCTCTTTGCGATCATCCAGGAACTTCCGTTTGCACAGTCCAGTCCCACACGCATATTTTTATAAGAATAAGTTGCCAGTGAGATCAGATATCCCACATAGCGGTTTCTTCCTGCTGCATAATCAACGGTGCATCCGATTTCTTCGCGGACTGCAAACGGCACATCTGTCATCTCTTCCCCGAACAGATTCAGTTTGCCATCAATGTAATCCTCAATATAGGAAATCGTCTTCTCATCCATCTTCTCACCGTTTCCATTGATCAGCTTGATGCCATTATCATAGAACGGATTGTGGCTGGCAGAAATCATAATGCCGCAGTCAAAGTCATCCACACGGGCGATATAAGCCACAGACGGGGTCGTGGTGACGTGGAGCAAATAGGCATCTGCGCCCGAAGCAGTTAAATCAACGACCAGACTGTATTCAAACATGTAGGAGCTGCGGCGAGTATCCTTGCCGACGACAATACGAGCAGGCTCTGTATCACCATTGCGCTCACGGAGAGCGTTGTAATACCTGCCTAGGAAGCGACCAACCTTATAGGCATGATCTGCTGTTAATGTAATTCCGGCTTCGTCACGGAAGCCATCGGTTCCAAAATATTTAGCCAAGTTTCTCATTCCTTACTTCGTCATTTCCGTAACCGAATATAACTTTTCCAATATGCTCGGCAACCTTTAAATCTTCCTCTGTATTTATGTCAACTGCTTCGAACTTACCAACATAATGCATGATTGATTGCTTTACCTACATAAAATTGGTAAGCCAAACAACTTCCTCATCAAACTGTTTTTATTAAATAAAAGCGTGAATACTAATGGTACAGCAACTCAAATCACCACATATGTACTCCTCCCATAGCATAAAACTTCTCTCCAATGATTCAATGGAACATGCATAAACATAATAGGAATAGTTGCCTCACCACATAGAGCAAAAAACTGGTTCATTATTTTCATATAATATGTCTTATTCATCCAGTAAACAATCCTAACGAGAACAAAACCAAACGCAGTGGGAATCAATACGGCAGAAAGTAATTCCTTATAATACACAGGCTTCATATCAAAATAATACCATCTTCTCCCATCTTTATAAATGAACCAACAAAATAAAGTCAAAGCAAGTGTTGTAATCCAAGCCAAAAAATCGAGCTTCTTAGAATCCATTTCTAGCAGACTTCTAATTTTATTCTTATGAAAATACCCAATACCAACATAAACAATTGCCATTAGAGATACATCCAAGTTCCATGGAATACCTGGTGACTGTAAGATTTTGACTTTATCTACAATATTTGACTCTAGCACTGCCGCTATTCCACATATTAAAATAACAATCCTTGAAAGCCTATTTGAAAAGTGTCTTAAAATAAATGAAAGCAAAATCAAGGTAAACAGAAAACAAGTTATATACCAGTAAACTCCAGAAAGAGTGCGTCCACCCCACAATGCCTTAATCCATGACTTAGCACTACAATTTCTTTCAACAAAGAGCATGCTCAATATCAGATATATAAAATACGGGAGCATAAGACATCGAATCTTGTCCCTTATATATTGATTTGCACCTACTACAATATTAGATTCTTTTAGCAAAAATCCAGATACTATAAAAAAAATGGGCATATGGAAAAGAAAGATAATATCGTGGAGTACACTTGTATCATAGTGACCTACAACCACAGAAACGATTAACAATCCTTTGATCATATCAATCTTAATATCACGTTTCCCACTGTTAATTTTACTTTCCATATATTATAATCCCCTCATGTAAATATCTGTGTAACTGCTCGGCAATTAACTTCCTGTAAAATCAACGGCTCCTTTTCATCCCATAATAAAGTCATCAAAAATTGCATAGAATTCTTTGTAATTGCTTGGAATTCTAGAGATTTATAAAAAACGAAATTAGGTGTCACATCGATGAAAGTGAATCAGATAAAAAGAGCAGCAAAATGTGAGTAATGGAAGCAACGCATTACGGAATACTGAAGCTCAAAAATGGTGCAAGCAGCATGGAATCTGCCAACCAATAGAAAGGCAGCAAAAAAACAAGCACTTACGACAGATTTACGATAGTTTCTTCTTGATAACATTTGCAACCGTTTTTACGAGAAATACAATTGCAGTATTATTTAGAAGCAATCCCAAACTCAAAAAAATTATACCTGCTCCCAAACACGAGAGCAGAACAACAATAATATCATTTACCTGCAACGATTGAATTCCAATCAAGTACATATAAATAGCAATTGAAATCAAAAGAATTGTTCTGGAAAATTTTAATTCAGATTTTAGCGAAATATACTTGCTAACCACTTTCATCTGAAGGCCAAGAACAACCAGTTCAGTGATAACCGATGCAGCTGCAGCACCATCTTGCTGAAAAGAGGGAATAAATATGCCGTTTAAAACAATATTAATTACAGAACCAACCGAAACTGTGACCAAAAGAGCCTTTTCATTTCCGAATGCCATAAGAAACTGTGTGCCGTAGAGATTTCCAATAGTGGTAATCAACACAAATGGAGCAAATATTCTAAGAGTTTTTATGCAAGGTGAGAAATCGTTTCCAAACAGTATTCTAACTATTTGCGGTGCAAGCACAAATACACCAATCGAAACAGGCAAGCAAATTGAACAAATTAATTCCTGTGCTTTTATACCTAACGACTTTACTTCCTCAACTCTTCCGCTATTCCAAAGATATGAAAGTCTCGGTAGCATCACACCACCTAATGATGCTGTAATTGTAGAAATCGTTAGTATTATCTTATGAACATTCGAGTAGTAACCAACAACTGAATCGGTACACAATATACCAAGCATAGTTGTATCGAGCAAACTATACAAATTGACAGCCAACTGGGTCGATAAAAGAATTAAAATAGGACTCACGTGCTTAAGGATATCAATATTACGGAACTCAAACGCAACATATTTGTGTAAGTGAACAAAATTAAATATATAGTTTCCCGCAACTGCCAGACTCTGAATTAAAGCATACTTTATATAATCACTTTTAGTTCTAACAAACAAGAACATTGCAATCAATGACAATAACTTAACGGCAAAACTTCTCTTGGTAATATATCCGTACTCTTCTATTCCTTGATATACATAGTCGACATTTAATACATTAAGGAAGAGTTGAAGACCAGTAACAAGATATAAACATCTTCTTCCATCAAAATAATGAACCGAATTAATCAGTATTAAATACCCAAAACTGTAAAGAGTTGTGCTAATAAAATTAAACGAAAAAAGCTCAGTAAACGTCCTATTTAATCGATTATTCGCCGCATTAGTTTTTGCTATCTCTCTTACTCCATATCTCGGTATTCCTAGTGATGCAAATATCAAGAACCAGCTGACAATATTTCTTGAATAGTTTACCATGCCAAGACCATCAGCACCTAATATTCGAGACAGATACGGTATTGTAACTAACGGAAATACAATATTAAGGCCGTTATATAGTCCGTTATAAATCGTATTTACAAGAAGTGATTTTTTCATAGCTTTCATCGGGAATAATTTTCGACCATCCTTTAAATAATAATAATTAACAAGCATTCACGCTTCTATTTTAGTATCATACACATACGAATCTGAGGTATAATCAACTGATATCAAGTTTATTATCAAACACATAAGAAAACGCCATCGGTAAAAAAACAACACATGAAGTAAACTTTGGAAAAATAACACTGGTTTCAAAAAAGCCATAAATAAAAAAAATCATATATGTCATCAAGAAGCAAAAATTGGTAATAGACTTATCTTCACTAAATCTATGTATCAGCTTTTTAGCTATAAACACGATTAGCCACATATTTATAAGAAAACCTATGATTCCCCCGGTCACGAGAATGTACAAATAATAATTATCCATCCAAGTGGTATTGGCTCCATGTAAATTGTTCGCACCAAACTCTCCGGGATTAATAAAACCTATTCCCAACAAAAGGGAGGATACACTATCTAAGAGTCTTAGATTAACGGCATTCCTTCTCCCAGTTAATACTTCTATTGTTTTTAGTGGTGAGGTTTCAATCATAAAGTAGGAGAGTATAAACCCACTGATTGCAAGCACACACTCCATTATCACCAGCTGTCTCACCATCTTTTTTTTTCGACTGAGATATAGAAAGGCTATTATGATTGCGACGTATATCAGAAAACATAGAAAAGCCGTGCGAGTTCCTGTAAATGCCATAACAACTGCGACTATTATAGCTGCGGAAAATATCATAAGCTGCAAACAATGCCTTGTATGATATTTTTTTATTTTACTTGCACTAAAAAAGCAAATAGTCAAAAGACACAATTCGAGCATGCACAAATTGCCACAAACATTGACATTCTGAAATCCGAACGTTATGCGTATAGAATTAATACTCCGACGCAATGCTGAAAACAAATCAATTCCAACAATAAAATCTTTATATCTATACAACCTTACTATAAGAATTAAAGCAATCTCTACAGAACTTACATAAACCACATTCTTCAGACACTTCAATTCCGAAATCGCCTTAGCGGTTGATAATATATACGCTAAAAACAAGGCATATTGAATGATATTTGAGAATGCCATATGTCCATATCTAGCAATACAACTTGCAAAGCATATCCACACCAAATAAAGTGCGCTAATAAGCAATATTTTTAATTCAACTCTTGAAGATAAATGTTTATTGTTTACTAATTGAACAATAGTTGAAATCACTATCATCATTATAAATAAATAAGAATTCCGCACCGATGTTCCTTTATCAATCAAGTTAAAAATAAAAAAGTAAATCAACATAACCCAGCTTATTAGAAAAACTGCTTTTGGAACTCTGCTTAACCCAATTTTCATTTCAGCACTCCTTACCCAGTGCATCAGTTAAAACTTTTATAGCCTTTTCCCAAGAAAATTCCATCGCTGTTCTTTTACCTGCTTCTGATATGCATCTGCGTAGCTTATCATCTTGTAATACTCTTCTAATATTAACGATCATAGCATCCATATCTTTTACAGGAGATAGTAACGCATTTACATTATTTTTAGCATATTCCCTTACCCCCTGATAATCTGAGCTTACAAAAGTACATCCGCATGCCATACTTTCAAGCCCAGTGAGGCCAAATCCTTCTTCGATACTTGCGCAAACAAAAATTGAACAATTATTGTACACCGAAATTGTTTCTTCTTGAGTTGCATGCCTAATATAGTGGATCCAATCCTTACGAAATTGTTTCGGTAGTTTTGGATTTCCGAACATATAGAGTTCAACTTCGGGAAATTCCCTTTTTATCGCAAAAATTGACTTCAGCGCATATTCGCATCCCTTATACGCAGCATCGTGGTATAGCATACCAATATTAAACTTTTTACGTGCCTCAAGCGGTATTTGAATTATGTATTTATTAGTATCGATTGGATTCTTTATGAGTATTGTTTTATCCATCGAATAAGGATGAACTATTTTATATAGCCAGTTTGAAACAACAATATTTGTCATGCCAAGCTTATAGGTCTCTACTAGTTTATCTTCGCTCATCAACCAGTTTTCGTAGTCTTGAATAAAATAATACTTTTTCCCTTTACTTTTATGTAATTTATAAACTGATTGCGCCGTCTGTGCCGCTGTTGCGAAGATGCAATCACCATCAGGAATATATTCATTGGTTATTGAGGAAGCAGCAATTCTTTTCACTCTCCTATCTAATTTAAACCACGCTGGAGAGACACTTACAATACCTTTTGCCAACAGTTGCCTTATACTATATGGAAGGCCGTACTTACTTAGTGTATTCTTCGTACAGTAAACTATATTTACATCGAAACCATATTCTACCAGACGATTCGAATATTCATAAACCATTTTAAATCCGCCAATCGGACTACGATAATTTTGTGTGGGTAAGCAAAATGTGACAATCATTTTCTTTTCCTTATTTTTCCTATACGAATACGGTTAATTAACAACAATTTTATGTACTCAATCTCCGGGAATTTAGTGGTAGTTACAACACACGGTGTAATAATGCGTTCAAAATCTCTTTGATATTTTATTGCCATTTTTTTAAGCACGACATAGAAACTTTTTGTTAACGTGCCTCCGGATAAATGTAGCGAACTAATCGGAACAACAAACGCCCTTCTGCCCAACATGCGTGCCTTCAAGCACATATCAACGGCATACAAGTCCCAGCCATTACAGGTCTGCTCGTCAAAATGGTATGTTTCCCAAAAAGTCCTTCTGAAGAAAAAACAACATTCATCGACAGTCTCAACTTCCATTTGAGAATCGATCAGATTATTCGAATCAATTAATGATGCATAAATTACACGATTTCTGCCTACTATTTTTCTCAGGATCGATGCATCTTTATCTAATTTAGCACCCGCAACACCTAAAATATCGAGTTCCGAGTTATGTTCCAAGTAATTTTTGATTTTGAGCAGAGCATCACAATCTTTAAATTCAAAATCCTGATGAACTACAATTATATATTTTCCCGTGGAAGCATTGATACCACAATTGAGTGCAGCAGCAGCAGATTTATATTTCCTATTTGAATTATCGATTCCTATAATTTCGTAATTTTTATACTTTTGTGTTTTTAAGGACGTGATTAGAGTATTATCAAAAAGTGTTTGTCTGTTGTAACAGCAGATAATTGAAATGTCTATCATTTGAATAAATCCTCATATTCATTCATAAGCCAGTCTTCCAAGCAATAATACTTCTTTACTCTTTCGAAGTTATCTTTGATTGCAGGGAGTCTCTTTTTATAGTCTTCCTCATTACAAGTATTAAGAATATCATCAATTGAATTTATGCTATTTTTATCAATTGTTATAATACCATCCATATTAAAATAGTCTCCAATTTTAGGCGACCCTAAGTAAATCGGAACTGTCATGCTAGCAAAACAATTACAAATTCTCTCCGTAATCCAATAATCGGAAATTTCGTTTTCTATTACAATACTATATCTATATTCTTCAAGGGAGTCCCAAATTTTAATATATTTTCCATTAAATGTGCCGAAACAATCAACTTCATTTCCGCTATCAAGCTTTTGTGCCAATTGATATCTCAGCTCATGTAATTCACACATTCTTTTAGCTGAAGAAACCATTGATATATTCTTTGACTTAAACAAGTACTGCTGGCTGTTAATTTGTCCTCCGCCAGATAAAGTTCCGATATAAACTCCCCCTGTAATAAATGGTTTTGCATTGGACAAACTTTCAAGTAATTTTGTAGAATATGTAAATACAGCATCGAAGGATGACAGTTCCTCAGCATGCTTTAGTGCTCTCCTATACTTTGCTGGTTGTAATGTTTCCGGTTCTAATAAAATTGCAAATTTTTTTTGGGGATTTCCCCTTACTCTCCAAATCATGTCGTCTGTATAAAAATGAACTGGTAAAGTATACCTAGTTCTATCCCAATTAATATATTTCGGCTGTCTTCCAGCAGTTAGGCCCAAGTCATGTCCAGTATTGACATCTCCTAAATAGAATGTCCTTATTTTTTTTCCTTCTTTATTATATAATTCCGGTTCATATGAATTCTGTTGTAAATGGCTATACTTCGCACCGAGATCTTTTAATAAAGAAACAGTTTTCACCGGAAGAATTTGCTTCACCTTATTTTTAACGTTCATATATCCTATCCATCGCCCTCTAATTTATAACAAAAATTATTATCATCTATTATTTATTTTTTGAAGTCATAGAAGCTAGTTGCAATCGATGATGCTATCAGAGAATGTGTTGAATCAATTTAGCGATTTTATAATCTCTATTGGATTTTCCACATCCAGCTTCCCACTGTCCTGCTGGTATTGTAAATAGTCACACAACTTCACAAAGTCTTCCTCAGACCAGCAAAAAATCTCTTCGTATTCCTTTGAACCAACTTTATCAATTCCGTGGAACTCCAAAATTGCCCACCTTTGACTGTTTATGCAAAAATCGACAATTGCCTTTACCTGATTCAGCGTCGTTTTCTTATGAATAATAATAGCCGAAAGATAATATGAATTCAGTACACTCATAGCTGAATCCCTATAACATTTTAGAAATAGTTTCTTTGATTTTGTTATCCTTGCCATCAAAGACAAAAACCGTCTATATGCCACGTTCCCAGAAAAATTGCGTCCACCACGTACATATTGGATTCCAAGTGCTCTAAATTCCTTCTCGTGGGCGTCAACATATTCTTTATGAATTTCTGATCTCGGACTAGCCAATCCGAAGTCCCTGAAATTTGGATACCACTCCTTAAGTTTTTCAATTCCTTTGCTTATATCATCAAAGTCATTTTTATGCATATACCCATGTCCGGAAATCTCAAATGAACTCTGATCCTCTATCCAATCCAATTCCTTTTTCGACATTACCCCATTAAAGCCAACATCCTTAGGATTGTTATAGTTTACTTCGACGTATCCTGATGGAACATAAACTACACCCTTTAACCGTCTTGGTAGCAGAATATCTCTAAAAACGTGGAATGTATCTTTTCTTGCATCATCAAATGATAATGTAATCTTGCCCTTATTCATATTTATGACCGAACCTTTCCGCTGCGTTTCATTGTATAAACAAAAAAGGATTTCATTCGTGCTGTACACAATATAGTTAAATTTTATATGATTTACTTGAGTGAGCAGATGCACTACAGAGCATATAGAACCGAGTAGATACGATTACTTGAAGTTCAACTACAACCTGGACGATTTTTTACGGTTGTCCTTGGTAAGGTAGCTATCTAATTGCAACCAATATACCAGAGGCTTCACCTGAGTCCCACCTATAATTCCCAGTTTTCGTACCAAAGAGATAACGGCTACTGATACCGCAATACAGGCTGGGCAGATTGGAGTATCTGTCCCTGCGTCCAAATTTTTCAGTCTTCTCTGCGATTGCTGAAATTAGCATAGATGTGTTCGTTTCTTCTTCCGGCATTTATGCTTATGGACCTAGCTTACGCCTACGAACAATGAGAGCACTAGAAAGAAAAAGTCTACCCAGAATTTTCTGAGCAGGTGCCTATATCAAGCCATTGCTGGTTCATTGCGTGCACCGTGCTATCTGTACTAAGCGCAATCTAGTAACCAACAACCGATATCTTTCTTTTAAGAAGTTCAGAGGTCACAAGGAGGCTAATATTGCCATTACCTGGATGCAGCTGACCGCCATCTACACCCCTGTCCCGATGGAGGAAGCCATTTTTGTCCTGCAACGGCGAGGTTATCTTGCCACACCCTGCGCTTTCTAACTCCATATGATTGCGCCCTCATGGGGGCTGGATTTCCGCACCCTTTTTTCGGTCTGAGTATGCAATTGATTATTTCAGACTTACCACCTTTTTCTACATATTGCTGGCAGCTATAAAATTAATGCATCTTTTACCAAGACCATCCATAATGTAACGCATGTTGCAATATTATACCATTGAGCCCTTCTGTCCAAACGCTCTACCAACTATATAGGAAATATTCATTCCAAGCACCGACACAAAAGCCGCATAGCGATTTTTCTTTCTCATTATCCTAGAAGTATCAAACATCACGTCCCTTTCTACCGTTTTTAATTTATTCCACAGAATTCTTTGTGTTTCCTTGTCATCCTGAGGAACCTGCAAGAAAACCGAATATGTCATTGCGTATACTCTCGATTTCGCCGCTTTTTGCAATCCAGCATCTTGCAATTGATCGTCATTTACTAATTGATCAAATATATCAAGACAAATCATTTTTTTGGGAGAAAACGACTGCCGAATAATGCTATCTCTTCTTTTTCTATATGCATATATGTCGGCATCAACTATTGCACATCTTCTCGCATTAAAGAATGGCTTATAAGTCGTTGCAACATCCTCATATAGATATCCAATAGGAAAACGAATTTTCTCAATAGTTTTTTTCTTAAAGATTTTAAATGGAGCACCCGTTGCAATTTCCTGGTAAAGCATTCTTTCTAAAGCATCATGGGAATTCAAGTAACGAATCGAAAAGTCATCTTTATTTTTTGCTAGCACCGGGGCTTCTTCACCATCCCAGAAACTTGTACCTCCCTTAAGTGCAACAATGTCGCAACAGTTATTTTCGGCAGCTCCTACTAATATTTCATAAAAATATGGAGACAAATAATCATCACTATCAACAAATGAAATATAGTCTCCTTTGCAATTATCTAACCCAACATTTCTTGCGTCAGATAGTCCCCCATTCTTTTTGTGTATAACTTTAATTCTTGAATCTACATTTTTATATGAATCGCAAATAGATCCACTGGAATCCGTAGACCCATCGTCTACCAGAATAATCTCAAGATTCTCGTATGTTTGGCCAATAATACTATCCAAGCATTGCTCCAAATATTGTGCAACATTAAAAACAGGTACGATAACTGATATTTTCTTCATAATTCATTTCTCATCTTCTTTTATTTGAGTCAACATTTTCATGGTTCTAGCCAAACCTTGTTTTATGTCATATCTCGCATTCCAGCCAAGGCTTTTTAACTTAGAACCATCAAGTCTAGCTTTTGTTGCTTTGCTATATCCAGCTCTTTCAGTTTCATCCGGAAGCTCAAATACAACCTCTTTACCTGCAAAATCAGCAATAATTTTTGCAAGATCTCTCAACATAATATCCGATGCTTCATCCGCAATATTATAGGCCTCGCCTCTTTCACCCTTCAAGAGAACTGTTAGAAATCCGGACACTGCGTCTGCCACATAAGTGTAGGAATAGTACTGTGTTCCAGCACTCTTCAAAACAATATTCTCGCCATCTACTGCCTTTTTAATAAACTGTGAGATAGCTTTTGTATCGGTCTTTAACATAGTCGGACCATATGAACGAGTAAATCTTGGAATAACGACATCCAAGTTTTCCTGTTTTTTATACGCCTGGCATAGAGCTTCACCACAACGTTTGCTTTCTGGATAGCCCGCTCTCAGTGTGTTTGAATCAATGTAACCGCAATATGTTTCATCAAAAAATTCAACATCGCCTCTGTTTTCACCGTAGATTTCATTTGAGGAAGCAAATGCAAAACGTTCTGCATGATGCTTTACCGCAAATTTTAGAAGATTGTTTGTTCCAATAATATTTGCAGTCACAGTTCCAATCGGGTCTGTTGCATATGCCACCGGATGCGTATTACTTGCGAGATGAACCACAAAATCTA
>OGZV01002889.1_pt1 | contig 12625 bp, 5 predicted proteins | sample 1576861 | NCBI WGS metagenome assembly OGZV01 (sample SAMEA3541501, study PRJEB24748) | human gut metagenome | biome: human gut; feature: human-associated habitat; material: faeces | place: China | collected 2012
GGCTGCTGGACGAGGAGTAACGGCCTCGCCCTCTCAGGCGCTTCGCGCCAGCTCCCCCAAAGGGGGAGCCCTTGGCAGCCACATCAATCCCGCTGTTCTGATGGGAAGCAACCGCATCGGGTGGATTTTCTTGAAGTTTTCCTGTATTATAAGGATAGTATGGGAGGTACTGCTATGAAATCTACTCGTCGCTGGCAGCAGCTTTTGCTGAACAGTCTGGCTATCATCCTGGGCAACGCACTGTATTCGCTGGCGGTGGCCCTGTTTCTGGAGCCCGCCGGGCTCATCACGGGCGGTGCCACCGGCATTGCGCTGGCCTTCGGGCGGCTGACGGGGCTCTCCGTCTCCGGTTTTCTCTTCCTCTTCAACATGACCATGCTGGTGTGGGGCTGGGCGGTGCTGGGCAAGAAGTTCGCACTGAACGCCCTTGCAAGCAGCGTGCTGAGCCCCGCCTTTCTAGGGCTGTTTGAGCGGCTGCTGGACGGCCGGGTGCTGACACTGGCGGCTGTCATGGAGCTGCTGGAAAATCCCGCCACGGATCTCACCCGCATAGCCGACGTGGATGGGACTCCGGTGGCGCTGGGCGATTTGAAGACCATGATCCAAATCGAACAGGAGCTGCAGCGGATCAAGGACACCTATTTCTCCGGCAGGGAGTTTACCGGGGAAGCTCTGGAGAATCTCAACAGCCTGATGGAGCAGTTGGAGCTGCAGGGCATCAGCTTGCAGTATTCCGCCCCTGCCACAGCGCCTGTGGGCGTTGAGACGGTGGATATGAGCGGCATGACGAGCCTAACGCTGAGGACCGAAGCAAACAACACCTGGAACTCCGGGACTTTTACTGTATACCGCGGAAAACCGGTCAGCTTTTCCTACCGCATTCAAAAAGGCCAGCTCAGCAAGTATATCGACGATGTGAAGGTCTCGATAGGCGAGACGAGTGAGGTCGTCGAGCAAAGCGACGGGTCCTACAAGCTGACCTATGACGTAGGCGAGACTTTCAGTTTAGGTGGTTGTAAAATCACTGTCAAGGTTACAACCAAAGGAGCCTTGTACAATGATACTTATTCCTATGGCGACCTGCTGGGGATGATTGAATTTTACGATGCGGAAAATCTGGTGTTCTATGACGGTGCCAGTTATGCCGACCACTGTCAGCTCAAGCTAATAAAGACGGTTGGCGTCCCCACAATACAAACATCAATGACCGCGCCGGACTATGAGAAAAGATACGAAAGTACAACCACAATACAGGGGGATATGTATATTCCTTTGCTGGCAGATGGATACAATGTCGGCGACGGTGCCAACAATTCGGACTTCGTTGCGCTAAGCGATACCATCAGAATTCTGGATGGCGCCCGCAACTCGGTGCTTCCCGGCGGCTCCGACCCATTTTATCAGCCATACCAAATCGACGCCAGCATCAAGTTTAACTGGAGTACCGACCAAGCTGTCTATACCGGCGATGCGCCGTATGGCTATAATAGTACCCAACCCTGTGCCCCGTTCTATCTGACGGAGTACAAGTTCAATGGAAAATCTCTGGAGCTCAGCAATAACAGAACAAAAGCGCTGAACTGTACGATCAAGGAGGGCGAAACGGTCAAGATCTCCCTGCAGTCTACCACGCAAAACAGAGGGGATCAGCAGTACTGGCTACCCTTCCGACTGTATATGAAAAGTGTACAGGGCGAAATCCTAAATTCCCACGCCACCACCAAGAACAGCAACGTTACAGCCAAGCTGTTGGACACGGACGACCCCACCATTCAAAGCGTCACGGCCCCGGCGGGAACCTATGCCAGCGGACAGCACGTGCCCATCACAGTTACCTTTAGCGAGTTCGTGGATCTTAGAAACGCCACCGTGACCATCAATGGCAAAGAGTATAGCGCCGCTGCGCTTTCCATGAACAACTACGGTGTCACGGCAATGCTCTGGTACCCAGTGCAGGATGCGGATGCCACCACGGTCATCGTCAATGGTATGACCGGCGTGGAAGATGTTTTCGGCAATGAGCTGAATACCGCACACTATCCAAGCGAGCCGATTACCGACGTTACGCTGGAGAGCGTCTTGATGCGCAACGCTCCCACCGCACTGACCGCCGACTACGCCAACGGCAAGGCATCGTTCACGATGCAGGCCAACATGGCGGAGGCCTACAAGACCGTATACAGCAATTATCACACCCCGGCAGGCACAGACCCGAAGGAAGCCCCTTTCCGCCTCAAGCTGAGGGACAACACCACGGATGAAACAATCCATCTGCAGGTCTATCTGGACACAGAGAGCGGAGGCTTCACCGTTAGCGACCACGCAATCGAACCCTCTGCTTTCGACCGCACCTATACGGTGACGCTGCAGGCCAACGAGGGCACGAAAGCCGATCCTGACTGGGTGAATGTTCTTCCCCTGACCCGGCAGTTCACGGTGCAAAGGAAAGTTTCCGCAAGCACGGTGACCATCGTCCAGGAAGCGAATGACGCCGACTATACGATTTCCCTCGCCAATTCCACCCGCCCCACGCTTCAGGCAAAGGTTTTGGGGGAAAACGGTGAGACGGCCAGCTACACCACCGGCAAATGGAGCAGCAGTGACCGAGACATTGCCACCATCAACGAGGATACCGGCGTTGTTACCACCACAGGAGCCAAGGTAGGAGCCGTCACCTTTACCTTTACGGCGGACAACGGGACTGAGGACACTGCCGATGATGTGACGGGCAAGTCAAAGCCCTATACCGTGACGGCAGGCGATTCCCTGGCACTGGTGATTCCCGGCGGCGCGTCCATCGTGACGCGGGTAAATCAGCCCGCCACCGTGCTGTGGAGCTCCAACGCCGCGCTGATGGCACCGAACAAAGACTTCAAATACCAGATTGACCTGTATGAGGGCAACTACGCGAATGAGGCGGCGCTGAGCGGCCTCCAGCCCGTTAAGTCTTATACCGCCGACAAGGATAAAAACAGCGTGCGGATCCCGGAGAAGGTGCTCTCCGAGCTCTCCACCGGAAATGACCCGGCCTACACGGTATTGGTCTCCATGCCGCACCCCAACGCCGAGGGTGAGAACGTCCGCCTGTCGGCACTTGCCTGGATCATCGTGCAGGCACCACCTGCCACGGCCAAGCTGACACCGCCCCAGAGCATTTACCTCAAGGATACCGACAGCGCCGTCAATATCGACTGGTCGGTGGAAACTGCCACTACCGGTGCCTCTCAATCGCCCACGCTGACCATTACCCGGGTCACAGAGGACAACAACACCACCAAAGTGGTGGACAGTGAGCGCCTACCCGGTACCTCCGGAAGCTACTCCCTGTCATTACAGAGTGTGCAAGACGGCAATCTGAAGGACACCTATCAAGTGGTTTTGAGCGTGGAGAATCCTGGTGAATCTCCCAGCACCGACTCCTTCCCCCTGTATGTCTACGATGCCGACGCACTGAAGGTGCAGGACGACAAAGGAAAGACGATTTCTAAGCTGACCATGGACAATACCTCCAAGGTCAGCGGCAGCCTGCCCATCGATACAGCTGAAATTTTGCAGCTGCGCCAGGAGTTGGGGCTGATCGAGTACATCGGCATCAACTATGACAAGTACGGATGGAACTCCTTTAAAGACGGCATCCGGTGGCTCTCCAGCAACAACAATGCCATTTCCGTCAACTACAAGCAGGGCGGACTGTATGAGGACATCAGAAACTTCTCCTTTGCTTCCTACCTTCCCGAAACCAAAATGGCGCTGTCCGGCCGGGCCAACGGCACCGCAACCGTCACGGCTACCCATGCCGCCACGGGCATGAGCGCCGACGTACAGGTGACAGCGAAAACGCTGCAAAATAAATTCTATCTCTTCCAGCTGACGCCTGCGGCGGAAACTACGCTGCAATACACCGACGGCACAGGTGCGCCCAAAACGGTCAAGACCAACAGTGATGGCGTGCTGGCGCTTTACGAACCCAACGGAATCGCCAGTGAGGTGTCTCTGCGGTCGGGCTCCGGTGGGGATATTTATCTGGGCACCATCTATAAAGAAAATCTGCGTTCCGGCGAGCGGGATGCCACAAAACTGCAGCTTTATCCCTTGAATACCTTCAACCTTCGGCGAGTCGCCCGGGCATCTGTGACGCTCATCACGCCGGGCGGCGATCCGCTGGCGAACAAGACGGTGACCGTTCGCGGCGGCGTTTATAAAAACGGAGGCTACTGCGAGACAGCTCTGCTGGGCTCCAGGGCAGGAGCACTTGTCAGCGGCATCACCGGCGACACCTATACCACGGATGCGGCGGGAACTATAACCGTCTATCTGGATTCCACCCAGTTTTGGTCGGCCGAAAAGGACGAGAGCAGCATCAAGGCGCTTTCCGCTCTGGATCAGCTGGAGTACATTCTGGAGATCAGCGCAATTGACGGCGACAAGTACTATCCGCTGCTGCTGACCGTCAACGGCAAGCTGGGCGTGGACGATGTCATGCGCACCGCAGAGGGCGTTGTCTCTCTGGAGCGCGTGCCAGAGGGGGAGGCAAACAAACCCTTCATTGTGGCGCAAAGCGTTGATTACGGTCTTGCCAACGGTCAGAAGGTGGATGTCCGCAGCTCGACCGGGAAGATCGGCCCTAACAGCAGCTTTAAAACAGCAAGCCTGCACACCACCATGTTCCTCTGGGGCGAGAAGATTGCCGACGCGAAAAATTACAGTCTCAAGCTGGCGGACGAATACGGCGTTCTTCCTGCCGCCCAGAGCAGCAGTACCAAGCAGTATCCCTTCTCATCCATCCCAGTCGCGGAAAACGATCTGACCCTCACCGAGGCCACCATGACCACCTCTGGATGGATCGCCGACGGCAAGGATGTGGGTATGAAAACGCAGCTGAGCCTGAACGGCAGCCTGCTGCAAGAGAAAATAATGCCCTTCCGGGTCGTTGATCTGACCCGAGTGCCCAAGGTGACAGAGGATGACCGCGTCACCGGTATTCTGGCGACGATGGGAGAATCCAGTGGAGTGAGTCAAGTCGACTTTGGCGGAGTGGGCGATAGCAACATTCTCAAGGTGCTGACCGGACGGCTGGATGATCTGAGCGGTCCGGTGAACAGTTCCGTGTTCAAAATGATTATCACCCCCAGCGAAGATCCCTCCGTGTTCCGTGCCATGATTTGGGCCGGGTACAATACGCTGGAGATGGAGGACATGGACTATTCCGAGGACGGCGTGGCCTTGAGTGCGAATGTGCTGACGCAGAACCTGGAAGTGGGCGTGCCCGGTACCGGGGATCTGAGCCAGATGGCCCAGGGCACCTATGATCCCAAGGGGGACTACAAAACCAACTCCATAGCCGACAATGTCACCAGCACGGATCTCAACTTGCAGTTGGAGGGCTTTTACGAAGCGGAGATCCGCTATAACGCCGAAAAAAAGGAGTGGGAGGTTTTCACCGTAGGCGGCGGCTTTACCGCCGGCGTTGGCGTGGGCTTCACCTTCAGCGTGAACGCTATGGCCGGCCCCGTGCCGTTGACAGCAACCTTTGAGCTGGGCGGTGCCATTCAGCTGGATTTCCGTACCGCAGTGCGCTACGGCCAGCAGGGACAGGGTACAGAGCTTGCCTGGAGCAATCCCACGGCCACGGCAGTGAATGACTTTTTGACCACGCTGCGTATCAACGCCTATGTCCACGCGTTTGGCGGCATTGGCTTTGACTATTCGGTCGTGGCGCTGAAGATTGGCCTATTCGGCAATTTGGATGTGGACAGTCAGAATAAGTTCCTCTCCCGCACCTATCTTGCCGACAAGACAAAGCACCAGATCAACGGTCAGGCCCTGGGGATCTCAAGCGAAGTGGGGATCAAATTTGTGGCCACCTTCCTGTTTATCTCCTATGAGGCGGTGATCGCCTCCGGAACCCTTGAAGGCACCCAGACTTTTAATGACTGGAAAACAATCGACGACTACTGGAATAACGCCACCAGTGGGCTGAGCCTTGCCTCGCTGCGGATGGCGGCGGCCCAGAGCGGAATGCAGGTGGCTTCTGGCAGTGCAACGCTCCAAAGCCGGGACTATCTGGAGCAATATGCCCGTACCTGGGGCCAGCCCCAGCGGCGGATGATGCTGTTCTCTCTGAACTCCACCAGTGGGCTGGAAAACATCCAGACCAATGCCAACCCCACATCCTATCCACAGCTCAGCGATGACGGGAAGGTATTGGCCTACATCAACGACGGCGACAGCAGCAGTATTTACGACAGCCGGGCGCATTTCTCCACCCTCAATGGCGGCGCCTATTCTGTCTCCAGCCCAATTGCCGATCCCACAGGGTTCTCCGGCCACGGCGACACGAGCGTTTCTCTGTCCGGCACTGAAAGCTTCGCGGCGGCGGCTTGGGTTCGCATGGGCACCGACCTGCCGGGTAAAAATGCCGGTAGTGCCGTGACATTGGAAGAGCAAAACCTGCTGATGAACAGCACGGAGATCGTAGCGTCCGTCTATAAGGGCTCAACCTGGACTTCCACCCGCCTAACCAACGACGGCACGCCGGATCTGGCCCCAGCCACGGCAGTGGGCGGCGACGGCAAGGCCATCGTGTTCTGGCGCAGCGTCTACACCCCCGATCCCGGTACGCAGGGCAGCAACAACCTGCTGAACTTCACGACCAGAGATTGTATCATGTACCGTTGCTATGACAGCGCTAAGGGCACCTGGAGCAATGCCAAAATGCTTTATAACGGTGCTACCGGCAGCGTGAAGGCGTTGCAGGCGGCCATGCTGCCCGACGGAACCGCTATGGCGGTTTACTCGCTGGACCGCAGCGGAACCGGAGATACCTCCGCCTACGAGATCGCCTATTGTACCGTGGCTGCTGACGGAACGCCCGGTACAGCTATGCTGGCGACCTGTGACAGCAATCTTGACGAAAACCCCCAGGTCGTTGCAGCCAACTTCGGCGGCGGGGATGACCGATTTGTCATCGGTTGGCACAGTGTCCGAGACGGCAGCAGCGATATCCAGCTGTTGGCTGTGGACGGCAGCGGCACCATGTCCAACAGTTTCCCCGGCTCTCTGTCTGCCCTGACCAGCAGCGGCAACGCCGTCGTGGGCGGAGACTTCCGCTTCGCTTCCCTCAGCGGGGATCATCGCAGCCGCAATGATCTTACCATCGTCTGGAATGAGACTGTCAATGGTGCCGACGGCGCGGTAGATCACGGCATTTTGAAGGCGGCCAAGCTGCGCTATGCCGCAAAAAATACCTACACGCTCTCCGCACCATTGGAACTGGCAGAACTGCCGGATCGCACGCTGGCTGACCACTTTGATGCCTATGTCAGCGGCAGCAATCAGGTGCAGGCTGTCATTCAGGCCACCCGGTATGACGACAGAAAACCGCAGGTAATCAACGGCGTGACCGTTCCGGGTGAGGAAACGATCCTCTATACCGCTACCTCTGATTTTGTCACCGATGCGGTGGCAGTGGAACAGATCGGTGTGGATTATGCAACGCTGGCGCTGAACAGCCTGACACCCATTCGCTTTACCATCCGCAACACCGGGCTGAACGATGTGACAAACCTAACGGTCAGCCTTGGCAGCGGGGAAACCGCCACCCTTACGGAAACACTGCTGCCCAATGAAAGCACCACCCTTACCGTCTGGCACCGTGTGGGAACCAGCGTGACCAACCCGAGCTATACCATCACCGCCACCGGCATCAACGAAACAGGCACAGTGTATCTGGATTATCCCGACATTGGCATCTCGCAAATGGAAGTGATTGTGGAGAGCGCCGGCAAGCGCACGGTGCGCATGACCCTCTATAATTCCTCTGCCGCCACGCTGGCTGGCAAAAAGGGTCGCGAGGTGAAGCTTGCGTTCTATGCGGATGATCTGCATACCAAACCTGCAGAGGTAGCCTGCACCACAAACGACGTATCGGTTCGCGGTAATGAAATCACCATTTCCGGAGACAGCGCCCTCGCCCGCATCGATCAGGGAACCTTTACACTGGACCTGACCTATGATCTGGGCAAGTATATGAAATCCATTGGCAAAACCGAGATCCCCAATGTGGGTACCTATCTGTACGCCGAGGCGTGGGCGGAAGGCCAGATCGGTGGAACGGGAAGCAATCAGCGCCTGCCGGAGTATGACGGCAGCGACAGCGAGGCCAGCGTCCATATGACCGGCGCACTGGCCCGCACCGGAGAGCGGCTGACGATGGATGTGACACAGGGGAACGACGGCAACGGTCAGAGCACCGCCGCCATTACCCTGCGCAACAACTGCCTGCAGTCTCAGACTAGCGCAGAGCTGGTGGCCACGCTGCTGGATGCTGCCGGGACCGTTCTGGAAACGAAAAAGACCAGGATTGGCGGTGGTGCCATCTCCGGGGAAACCTTCCGGACGGAAACCGTCACCTTCTCCCGGCTTGGCACCCGCGTAGTGGTGCGGGCCGCAGTGCACGGTGATGACCTTCTGACCTTTGAAGGTCTGGCAGTGGGGCTCGGCGATTTTACCGCCAACGGAACGAACTATACCTATACGCTGCAAAATGATAACGGAGCAACATCTACGCTAGTCACAGCGGTGTCTGGAAACGGCGAGTCCGTGAGCATCAACGGACAGGATCTGTCCACCGGCGGGTGATATTACAACTCTAAAAGGTGACGCAATAGTAAATGCCATCCCCAACAGCGGCACAACCGACATTGTCGTGAAGATCGGTACTAAAATCTACACGCTGACGATTCTGCGCAATGGCGGCACAGGCGGCAATGAAAGCGGTAGCGGCGGAGCGACCAGCTACACGCTGACCTTCGATACCAACGGCGGCAGCGCCATTTCCAAGGTATCTAGGACCAGCGGCACCACGGTTGACCTGACCGGCTATACGCCTACTCGTGACGGCTATACCTTCGATGGTTGGTACAGCAATAGAGAACTGACTATCAAAGTCACTTCTATCAAGCTGACTTCCAATACCACCATTTACGCAAAGTGGACGGCAAAATCGGATATGTCTTTCACCGATGTGGCAGACAAAGCGTATTACAGAGATGCCGTTGAGTGGGCTGTTGAGAACGGCATCACGAAAGGCACCACCGCAACGACCTTCAGCCCTAACGCTACCTGCACCCGTGCGCAGGCCGTGACCTTCCTGTGGCGCACCGCTGGCAGTCCCAAACCCAAAACCCGCGCCATGCCGTTCACCGACGTCCCCGTGGGCAGCTACTACTACGATGCTGTGCTGTGGGCGGTAGAAAACGGCATCACCAAGGGCACCAGCGACACCACGTTCAGCCCGAACATGACCTGCACCCGCGCCCAGATCGTCGCGTTCCTCTGGCGTTCTGAAAAATCTCCGGCAGCGGGTACAGCCAATCCCTTTGCCGATGTGAAGCCTGACGCCTATTATGCTGATGCGGTACTGTGGGCGGTCAAGGAGAACATCACCAAGGGAACTACCAGCACGACATTCAGCCCCGACGCGGATTGCACCAGAGCGCAGATCGTGACCTTCCTCTGGCGCTGCAAGAAGTGACCGGCTGACATACGGCTAAACATCAAAGCCGCTGGCATGACCCCATAAGCGAATATCGGACAGCGCAGCGGATAGGCTTTTTGCCTTGACGCTGCGCTGTTCCTTTCTCGCTACGAGAAACAAATCAATGACATTTTGAACTGCGCCGCTATCCCAGCGCGGCAAGGAGACAGCATTATGAAAAGAATCACAAGAATCATTCGTCCGATCATCTGCATGGCCGTCCTCCTCTTTGCCATGACCACGGCAGTCATGGGCTGCTATCAGAAAGAGACGGAGCCCGTCGACATTCCCGGCAGAACGCATTCCGGCACATCTGCACCTCAGCCATCAGCGACTCCCGCGGGAGATCGTTTTCTTCGCCTCCCGCAGTAAGGACGAGTTTGTGAGGCTGGTCATGGACAATGACCTACGGCAGCGCGACCGGGATCTTGCAAAGCGGAAACGGCAGCTTGCCGATTCCGAAAAGCGGATCACGGAGCTGGATACCATCTTCAAGCGGCTCTATGAGGACAACATTTCGGGCAAGCTCTCCGATGAACGCTTTCAGAAGCTCTCTGCGGACTATGAGAAGGAAGAACAGGAGCTCAAGGTGCTGGCGAGTTCCCTTCGGAAAGAAGTGGAGCTGGAGGAAAGCAAATCGGCGGATGTTGATCGTTTTCTCTCCGTTGTGGAGAGGTGCACGGATATCCCGGAGCTCACGCCCTGCATCCTCCATGAGTTCGTGGAGAAAATCATCGTCCATGCGGCAGCGACCCGAAGGGCAAGAACCGGACGCAGGAGATCGACATTTACTACAAGGGCATCGGAGCCTTGGAAATGTCAAAAGTCACGGCATCAATGGAAAAAAGAGAAAACGGTACAGCCGAAGCTATACCGTTCTCTCTTTCCTCACGATGTTTTCTTATCGGGAGCTGCCTTGCCGCTCTTTTCGTTTTACTCCACGCTCTCACTCTGCTCCGACAGGTGTAAATCCAAATTTCGACCGCGTGTGCAAACACTGCGAATCTACACATAGCTGTGGATTTCATCAACCGAATACAAAATCACGTCATTTCGCGTAACATACTGTCGAATTCCCGCAGAACTCCACGGCTCTACATCATACAGCGGATACTTAGCCGGAAATACAGTCAAATTCTCCTGTATCAAAGCGCGAAGGCGGTTATACCACCGTTCTGCCAAAACGGTATTCCGATACTGCTGCATAAAGTAAGCTCCCGGAAGATTTCCATGAGGGTATATATCGTTTTTGAGAAGAACCAAACGCAGCCATAATAGGAATTCATACTGCATGAAGTCGCATTTTAAAAATAAGTATGTTATACTTAAGGCAACACCGCACAATTAAAGCTGCGGCGCTTTGCGGAAATTTCGCGCCCTGACTTTGTTGCGATTTCACGGTAATACATCAAGTATTACCGCAAAACCGCGCCTCGTCAGTACGCAAAATTTACTCGCAAATCGCTCTTGTCCAATTATGCGGTATTGCCTTAATATAAAACGGTACCAAGGTGGTGAAGTCGTGCAAACAACTCTTGATTCTTATCGAACTGCTATTCACGGTTCAGAAGTTTATTATCAGTATCTAACAGAACATCAACGTGGCATAGTGGAAAACCAAGCAGATAATGAGATTTTGGAGGTCCGCTATCGGGGAAACGAGGACTATCAGGTGGGGGATGAGGTGATTCTAACTTTATGAGTGAACTGTACATTTTGGATGTAGGGCGCGCGGATTGCACGGTATTGCTGCTGGATACTCCCCAGGGACGGCGGACAGTAGTAGTTGACGGCGGCGGAAAATACCATAAGAACCGCAAGCCCCTATTGGAATTCCTCGTACGGAGGAATCTCACCGTTATTGATCTGTTGATCCTGACTCATTTGCATCAGGATCACTTCAGCGGCTTTGTACATCTGATAGACCGTGTGCAGGTGCGGCGGGCGGTGGCACCATGCGGAGACCTGCGATTTGCCGATCGGGTGTATCCGGTGTATGGAGATCGGGAGTTTTACAGGGAATACCATGACTTCTTCCAGTATTTAGAGCGCAGTAAAACGGAACTGATCCGTTCTGCAGATTGTGCCGGCAGGACCTTCACCTTCGGTGACTATGTCTTGGAATGCCTCTATCCCCTCCAGAACAGCACGCAGCGTTCTGTGGCTTATGCACAGAAATTGTGCGATCCGAACTTGACGGAGGAGGCTATGGCTTGGAATCTGACGGCATACAAGCAAACCTGCAATGAGGACAGCAGCATTTGGCTGTTGAGGAAGGGCAGTACCGATTTGGCGCTGTTGTCCGGTGACAGTACAGATGAAACCATGCGGGCGGCTCTGTGTGGACGGCAGGCTCGGCCGCGGCTGCAAAAGCTATCCCATCATGGGATCTGCACTCGATATTTTTCAGAATATGTTCAAAAAATTCTCAAACCTGAAATTTTAGTGGTCAGTGTCGACAAAACCCATTACACTGAAGATATGGGGGCGCAAATCGACACCCTGTGCGCCGCAGGCGATTCCCAATGCTATTATACCTTTCAGGGAGATGTGAACATTTCCCTGTGAAGCTGCGGAAAGAGAATATTATGGAAAAATTGGCCATCAAGGATATTGCCAAAATGGCGGAGGTATCCCACACTACTCTCTCCCGGGCACGGAATGGGGCGCAATGTCTTTATTTCTAGGGCAATACCGCATAATTGAACAAGAGTGATTTGCGAGTAAATTGTGCGGTGCTGCCCTAGTTCATTTTATGACTACGAGATTGAGGCTAAAAACATTTTGACGCTGATGGAGAACCGAATACAACGCCGCTCCGACTTCAAAGCCCATGCGTTTGAATCGCACCGGGCGTACCACTGATAACCGTCTGTTCCGTTGGCATGGGCGGTTTTTCTTTACTTTTTTCGCCGATGCGTGTACAGTATAAGAATACAGACAGATCACGAATCCGTTCCCGTAGGAGCGGTCACAGGAAAGGCGAAGATCAATGATAAACCGGAAAAGAAAGCTGCTGCCCGTCCTTGCGGCGGTCAGCCTCATGCTCGCAGGCCTCTCGGGCTGCGGCGGACACGCAGAGCCGCC